>ERZ780005.65-NODE-65-length-29748-cov-3.48696_pt1 | contig 29748 bp, 26 predicted proteins | sample MGYA00511874_ERZ780005 | MGnify/ENA primary metagenome ERZ780005 (study PRJEB29588, sample SAMEA2150310) | human gut metagenome | biome: human gut; feature: human-associated habitat; material: faeces | place: Denmark | collected 2008/2010 ...
CCTCGAGGACAAGATCGCGGAATGCGCCGTCACGGTCGCTCCGATCGCAGTTGAGAGCATTATCCTCGACAAGACCTCCATAGATATCAATATGTATGATACCTATACTCTGAAGGCTGAGGTCAAGCCTGAAAATGCTACGAATCCGATAATCGACTGGACTTCAAGCGACGACAGAATCGCGACTGTTTCCCGTGGTGTCGTTACCGGCATTAGGGAAGGAAAGGCTACCATCACAGCCGCCTTCGGAGGCGTCGAAACCAAGTGTGAGGTCAATGTCCATATGGTTCATGCCGAGTCCCTTACACTGGATGTCACTTCCAAGGAAATTGCTGAAGGTGAGACCTTTATCGTGACTGCTACAGTGCTTCCGAAGAATGTCACATCCAAGACGATGACATGGAGTGTGAGCAAGACGTCCGTCGCCAGCTTAGAGGTCATCGATGTGGACATAAAGGATAACATTGTCGCTGCACGAGTTACAGGACTTGAGCCTGGTGAGGCCGTGCTTTCTGTCGAGTGCTCCGGATTGACTGCGGAATGCGCATTGACAGTGAAATCCGTTTCCATCCCTGAGGGCAAACCTAAGGTCGGAGACTATTATTATAGTGACGGCACCTGGAGCGACGGAGGATTGCTTTCTATCAATGATGATGGAACTGACCCTGTATGGAAGGATGTGAAGCCTGCTCCTGAAGCGGGCAAGACCGTGATAGGCATCGTGTTCCAGACAGATGCGAAAAGAATATCTGCAACTGAAAAGGCTGCCGGCCACACCAACGGTCTCGTGATGGCTGTCAGAACGGCGCATGGAGAAAAGTCCATGTTTACGAGATATTCTTTCGACAGTGATTTCGAGAAGATACCTAACAAAAAACTCGGAACTTCCTGGTATGGTGACATCGAAGGCTACAACTGGACTGAGGAAATCAAGAAGGCGTATCCGGGAGACAAGATCTCACAGTGTCCTGCATTCGATTTCACGACAAGAGACTTCCAGCCTTCTGCTCCTGCCGGAACGTCCGGATGGTATGTTCCTTCCATCGGACAGGTTTGGGATATGATGGCCAATCTTGGCGGCGGTGAGGTTGCCGCTCAAATCAAGGAAGCAAGGACATATACCGCCGACATCTCTTATTATTGGAGAGACCATGGCAGAATGAATCTGACATACGATCCGATAGAGAAACTCAATTCATGCATGTCTCAGATTCCGGATTCGGAGAAAGAGAACTTTACCCACAGCAACAAGCGCGGTGAAAGTAATCTTTGTGAGATATTGTCGTCATCTCTTTATAATAATGCAGATGGAAACGTATGTGTCTTCTGGCTTTACGATGACGGACAGATCGAATTCGAGATTGACTGGTCAGACAATACCTATGTGTGCCGGCCTATACTATCATTCTAAAAATCTTAAATCATAATTAAATATGAGAAAATTATTTTTGACCGTGCTTGCTGCAGCCTCTGTATGCTGTGCATGCACAAGTGATCTCAAAGATCGCGTAGATGTGCTGGAGTCGAAGGTTTCGGCACTTGAGACCAAAGCGAACAAGAATGCAGAGTCCATCAGCACGCTTGTGCAGGCTGCTGCCAAGGCTGTGACAATTACCAAAGTCGAGACTTTGACTGATGGCTATAAGATTTTTTTCAGTGACGGCACAACTGCTGAACTTAAAAACGGAAAGGATGCTGTTGCTCCTGTTATCGGATTGAAAGAGGATAATGGAGTCTATTATTGGACAATCGACGGTGAGTTCATTCTCAATAATGGACAGAAGGTCCCTGTAACCGGCAAGGACGGCCTTACTCCTCAGTTCAAGATTCAGGATGGCAAGTGGTATGTGTCATTTGACGGAAAAACTTGGGATGAAGTTCCTGTGACTGGTACAGTAAAACCGGAACTCGTCATGACTGAGACCGATAATGAATATGTTTTCACTCTTGGAGAAACTGTCATCAGTATTCCTAAGGAGAATGCTTTCATGATTAAGGTGGCTTCTGATAACAAGCAGGTTTCTCCAGGTGAAACAGTGTCTTTCAAATATACGATTACCGGTGCCGATGAAACTACTCACGTGCTTGTAGAAGCTGGTGGCGTAACCGCTGAACTTGATGAGGCTAATTCGTCTGTAAAAGTTATTGTTCCGACAAGTCTTCCTGAAAAGGCTTATGTCATGGTGAAGGCTGTCCGCAATAGCGACGGCAAGTATTCAGCACAGTACATTACAATCAGCAAAATCGACCCTTATGGTACTTTTGGTGGAGTTATCGTAGTAGATGAGGATGAATATCTCAACTGGTAAATAGAAGTTAATTATGAGAAAGACATTATATATGGCAGCAGCGCTGGCTGTATTGGCAGGCTGCGCAAAAACAGAAACTCAGCCTGAGAATCCTGCAGGCAGAAATCTTGATCTTACCGCGAACGTTGAAGGTGTCGGCACCAGGGCGGTTTTCGATGGAGATTCACATATCAAGTTTGAGAAGTACGATGCTTTCCGCGGAGCCATTGCTCTTCCGGCAAGTCCTACTAAGGCTGTGAAGGTAGGTGAAAGAAACTTTGCAGAAGCAAGCAGCTATGCTGTTTCTTTCAAAGTGGAGGATCCGGAGGCTGCATCTCCTGTATTCAAGGGCTCGTTCTACAGTATTGTCGAGGCAAACAATTCAGATACATACAAGTTCTACGGAGTGTTCCCTTCAGACGCCGTTTCTACTTCTTCTGAAGACCTGACTTCTTGGCGAGTTCAAGTAAAAGGCGAGCAGACCTCTTCTCAGACATCTTGGCAAAACAAGGCTGATGTTATGTTGATGGAGCCTGCTGAAGTAACTGTTCAGGATAAATCAAAGACTCAGTACAATGAGTATAATTCTTCTGCTTCTGTCAATGTCAGATTTGCGCATCTGTTCGGTTTTGGCAAGATTACTTTTGCTGATGTCCCTGAAGCTTATGCAAAGCAGAAGGTTGATCAGGTTATAATCGAAGCTGTCGGCGAAAATAAGGATCTTGCCGGTGTCTTCAAGGTAGATTTGACCAAGGATATTTCTGAAGTTGAAGCTGTTCCGTTCAATACTGGTTCGACTTTGACCATCACTCCTGATTCTGATGTTACTGTAGCTGACAATGTAGTTTGGTTTGTTGCCAATCCTGGTCTGTATGATGTAAAGGTTACTGTCAAGACCGGAAGATATGACCTGGTATTCGAGCGTACAGGACTCAATATCAAACGCAGCAAGATTGCCGAGCCTACTGTCCATTTCAAAGAGGCTGACGTTGCAGAGTCTCATGATGTCGCTCTTGCGGCAGGTGAGATGTGGGCACACACTCCTACTTATACCAATTCGCTTTCCAGTATCCAAAAAGTTGCTTCATGGGGAGACGGTGACAAGAAGATGTCATTTGTATTGAACTATCCTGAAAACAATAAGGATAACTTCGGAACGACTTATTACAAGGCAGTCGGTTATGCTCAGGGATTTGCACAGAACAATATGCGTGGCGGCAAGGCTACCCTTACATCCCGTGCATCTTTCTCAGGAGTGAAGATGGTAAAGGTAAATCTCGGTATCTATACCCAGAATGCTACATGTGACTTCACTATTGCTCTTGCCAACGGTACTGACACAACTGTCCTGAAGAAGATTTCTGTGGCTAGCGGTGACGGTGCTCCAAGTCCTGAAGGCGCTGATTATTTCTTCGAGAATACAACAGGCGTAGAGAAGGGTGATTTCGTGGTTACTGTAAGCAATCTCAGCGCACAGGATATCAGACCTTATCTCGGACTTCTTGTCATCAATCCTGAACCTGAACTTGTCCTCGGTGAGAGTGCAATCAAACTTGAGAAGACAGCATCAACTGGTGAAATAGCATGTAATGCTTATGCAACCAAATCTGTTCCTGAGGTTTCCTCAGATGCAGAGTGGCTGAAAGTTACTTATGCTGACGGTAAGATTTCTTATACCGCAGATGCCAACGAAGGTTCGAAGAGAACTGCTACAATTACTGTTAAGCTTACAGACGGTGATTTCAGTGTAGTGAAGACCATTGCTGTGACACAGAAGTCCGCCCTCGAAATCGAGTATAAACTTACTGTTACACCTGCAGTCATGAATGAGATCCTCAAGGCTGAGGCAGAGAACCATCCGGATGCTACATCCAGCGATTACTTTGAAGTAGATGCTACATTCCAGGCTGTTGCGACCGACGGTTCCGGCAAGACTGTAGATGTGAAGATGCATGCGAACCAGATGTATGTGACCGACCTTTCAGAGTCTTCATTCCGTATGAGAGGCAAATTCTATTGCAGCCAGTCAGTCGGCTTCGTGAAGAAGGTGGTCATCAGTGCTAATAGAACCGTTTCTACAGGTAACTGGGCTTCTCTTGCAATCAAGTTCTCGAAAGACGGTTCATCTTGGAGCAATCTTCCGTCAACGGCCATAACCAGTGAAGGCAAGGTCAGCACAGTGGTCAATACTGATGAGGATAATACGTATTTCAGCATTGATGCTTCAGGCGGCTACTCTACCCTTTATGTGGATAACTTCGAGGTTACATTCATTGGTGAATAATTTGTAACGCACGTTAAATTTTGACAAAATGAAATCATATCCGTTTATCAGGATAATAGCAGCGGTTGTTGTTCCCTTTCTCATTCTCTCATGCAGTGAGAAAGGGGATGAAACCCCTGTTACATCCTCTTTCAATGTAGAAAGCCCGATCGTAAATGTCGGTGTGTCCGGCGGTTCATTTAATTTGGAATATAGCATTGACGGTCCCCAAGCCGGTGCGGTAGCGGATGTGGTGACGGAGACGTCATGGCTCAAGATAGGCGCAGTGTCGTCATCCGGAATTGAAGTTTCGGTTCTGGCCAATGCTGACGGCGTGGACAGGACGGGAAAAATCGAACTCAGGGGTAAAGGCATCAAGGATAAGACGGTACATGTGCTTCAGAGCAAGTTGTCTGATTCTGAACCTTTCTATAGCAAGTTCGCTTTTGACATAAGCAATGTCACGACATCGGCTGTGGACGTGGAGATCACACCAGTGGATCCTGCCGCATATTACTATACGACTATCGTTTCCAAGAAGGAGTATGATGCTCGTGGAAAAGCCGGTATTGTGGAAGCGCTTATTCAGTATGTCGAGCAGATTGTGTCGATGGCCGGCTCGGGATTCGATCCTAGGGTCCTTCTCACTCAGGGTTATTACGACTCTGCGTCTGATGAAGATGCTACTATGGATCTGGATGACAACTCCGAGTATTATGTCGTTGCCTTTGATATGGATTTCGATGAGTCCGGCAATGTCATAACAAGCGGCAAGGCGGAATTCTGCAAGTTCAGGACGGCGCCTGCTACACCGGTGGACATGACATTCACTCTTACTGTAACTGGCAGGAAAGTGGAGGTCATCCCGTCTGCGGACTTTACTTATGTCTGCGGAGTGGCTTCCAAGGCGGCCTGGGATGAATATGATGATCCTGCCGAGGTTGCCAGGGAGTACCTCTCCATCGCGAAGCGTTACGAGATGATCGACAAGATACTGCTTTCCGGCAGACAGAATCTGGATATCTCAGATATGGTAGAAAACCCGGGAGAGTATGTCGTCTATGTCGTCGGCTACCGCAAATCGGCAACGGACGGAGGTCTTACCACCGACGTGACATTTAAAACGTTCACTTATGCCAAATAGGTGCCTGAGGCCGCGGAACTGCAATTAGAATTGTAATTTTCGTGCAAAACCACTAAATTTGCGGAGTTTGACCAGGAAATGGAATCCGGTCAAACTCTGCTTTTTATTGAATTGTAATTAAAGTTTCAGATATTATGAGAAAAAACATTGTTGCCGGTAACTGGAAGATGAATACCACCGTTCCAGAAGGTGTAGAGCTTGCTAAAGCTGTCGTTGAAAAATCAGCTCAGGTTCCTGAGGGTGTAGGTCTTATCATCGCTACTCCGTTCACACATCTCGTACCTGTTTCAGAAGTTGTAAAGGGTACCAGAGTAGAACTTTCCGCAGAGAACTGCGCAGACAAGGAGAAGGGTGCTTATACAGGAGAGGTTTCAGCTGCTATGCTTGCTTCAGCCGGCTGCGAATATACAATCCTCGGACACTCTGAGAGAAGACAGTATTATGGTGAGACAGATGCTACTCTCGTAGAGAAAGTGAAGCTCGCTCTTGCAAATGGTCTCGGTGTCATCTTCTGCGTAGGCGAGAACCTTGAGCAGAGAGAGGCAGGCAAGCACTTCGAGGTTGTGACAGCTCAGATCGAGAATGTCCTCTTCGGTCTTTCAGCTGAGGAAATGTCTAAGATTATCGTTGCTTACGAGCCTGTATGGGCTATCGGAACAGGCAAAACAGCTACAGCAGAGCAGGCTCAGGAAATCCACGCTTGCATCCGTAAGGTGCTTGCTGGCAAGTTCGGCGCCCAGGTAGCTGAGGATACAACTATCCTTTATGGCGGAAGCTGCAAGCCTTCAAATGCAAAGGAACTGTTCGCTTGCCCTGATATCGACGGCGGTCTTATCGGTGGCGCAGCTCTCAAGGCTGACGACTTCATCCAGATCGCATTGTCATTCTAATTTTCAGCGGCTTTAGCCGCTCAAACAGGAACTAACTTATAGGCGAGGAAACGAACATTATTGTCCGTTGTCTCGCCTTATTCATTATTCAAGTATATGATAAGAAAAATAACATTGACCTGTATGTGTCTCGCGGCACTTGCGTCTTGCGGAAACAGGGCACCGAAATCAGAATTGCAGAAGAAAGTGGATGCTTATGCGGTGTTCCAGATCGGTTCTCCTTATATGGAGGGTATCTCTGACAATGGAAAAGAGGTTCTCAATCTTTTCAGAAAAGCTGCCGATGAGGCAGACAACATTTTCTGGCAGCAGACTTTCGGTGACAAGAATGCGATTATGTCGCTTCCTGACGGTGCGGCCAAGGATTTGGCCCTCATCAATTACGGACCATGGGACCGTATGGATAACAATGCTCCTTTCATTGAGGGGTACGGCGAGCGTCCTGCCGGAGCGAATTTCTATCCTGCCGACATGACAAAGGAGGAGTTCGATGCTCTGGAAGATCCTGCCAAGTTCAGCCCTTACACCATCATCAGAAGGGGAGAGGACGGCAAACTCAAGGTGGTATGGTACCATGAGGCTTACAAGGAGAGCATTGACAAGATTTGCGGATACTTGGAGAGCGCAGCTACCATGACCATCAAGGAGAGCGTGAGAAACTACCTTCTCAAGAGAGTTGAGGCCCTCAGGACTGATTCATATAAAGAGTCCGACTATGCTTGGATGGATATGAAGGACAGCAAGATGGACCTCGTAATCGGACCTATCGAGAACTACGAGGACGGAATCTATGGACTCAAGACTTCTTACGAGTGCTTCATCCTTCTCAAGGACCTGAAGAAGACAGAGGAACTCACCAAGTATATTTCAATGCTTCCTGAACTCCAGAAGAGCCTTCCTTGCCCTGAGGAGTACAAGACCTTCGTTCCTGGAACAGAGTCTGACATGTTCGTTTATGATGCGATCTACTATGCCGGTGATGCCAATGCCGGCGGAAAGACCATTGCAATCAATCTTCCTAACGACCATGAGGTCCAGGCTGAAAAGGGAACCCGCCGTCTTCAGCTCCGTAATGTCATTAAGGCCAAATTCGACAAGATCGTCTATCCGATCGGCCAGATTCTTTTCGAGCCTGAGCAGCAGAGATATCTCAGCGCTGATGCATTCTTCTGGAATGTTACCTTCCATGAGGTTGCACACGGTCTCGGAGTCAAGGAAACTGTCAATGGCCTCGGCGGTGTGAAGGAGGCTCTCGGAAATGAGGCTTCCACATGGGAAGAGGCAAAAGCTGACATCCTCGGACTTTACATGGTATGCAACCTTATCGACAGAGGAGAAATTCCTCTCATTTCCAAGGAAGCTGCCATCACGACATACATTGCCAGCCTTGTCCGTTCAGTACGTTTCGGTGCTGCCGACGCTCACGGCCGTGCAAATATGATGTGCTATAATTACCTTAAGAACAACGGCGCGTTCGAAAGAAACAAGGACGGCCTGTATCATGTGAATTTCGACAAGGTCCCTCAGATTGTAGCTGACTGGTCTAACCTTATCCTCACGACCCAGGCTACAGGAAACTACATGTTCGCGAAGGAGTATGAGACAAATCATGCTGTAGTTCCTGAGGCTCTTTCTGCTGATATTGCCAATGTCAACAGAGGTGGAGTTCCTGTCGATATCCGTTTTGAGTTCGTTTGGTAAGTAACCTTCAAAAAATTTTTTCAGAATGATGCAACATTTGAGACCGGACCTGCATCTATCAGTCAGGTTTAGGTTTTAGTACACGTCTAGAGGTCGGCAAGCCGCGAGGTTTCCGGCCTTTATTGTTTCTATACTGCAGTTGTTTTGTGGGTGCGGATTTGGTTTATTGGCGAATTATCACTATTATTCGGCTTTAATATCCTCAAGTTTCGCAATGGTGATAACTTGAGTAATATACAAATTTGCCAGATGAACAGATTGCAAAGAGTTATTGCCGCGATATTGATTTTTTTTACAGGGGTGTCCATGTCATTGGGCTCTCCTGCATGGAAGGGCGTGGTAACATTGACACAACCCGACGGTATGGTCATTGAAGGAAGGCTGTGGGGCGACGAATTTATGCACGTGATGACGGATCTGCAGGGAAATGCGCTGGTTCAGAATGGCGACGGCTTCTGGTGTTATGCCGGATTCAGCGGGGACGGGCAGATTTACAGCAGCGGTATAATTGCCGGAAAGGCATCTGTGGCCCCTTCAAGCCGGATTCCTTATGAAATGCTCGGAAGGATAGCCACGGAGAGACGTGTTGCGGCACGGCGTAATTCATTGACATTAAGCAATAAACGGGCGCTTGCGTCTGAAGATGGTACGGTCCCGCACAGGCATTGTCTGATCCTTTTGGCTGCGTTCTCGGATGTCAAGATGACACATCCGGTGGAGCACTTCGAGGCATTGATAAACAAAGGTGAAAACTGCGCCAAACGTTATTTCGCGGACCAGTTTCTGGGGGCGTGTGAGTTTACATTCGACATCGCGCCGATTGTCACGCTTCCCAATCCTCTTAAATATTACGGGAAAAACAAGAACGGAAGTGATGAAAGGCCTCATGAGGCTGTGGCTGAGGCTTGTCGTCTGGCCCACGAAAAAGGCATTGACTTTTCCGCATATGACGACGACGGCGACGGGATTGTGGATAACGTCTTTGTCTTCGTTGCGGGGAAGGATGAGGCGGACGGCGGCGGGGACGACTGCATCTGGTCGCACGCGTGGCATCTGAAATCTGCCGGCATTGACCTTGTCCTGGACGGGAAACGCATTGACCATTATGCGGTTTCTTCGGAACTTTCGCGCCGCACTTCTGGCAAATTCCAGTTCCGCACGATCGGTACTTTCTGCCACGAATACAGTCATATTCTGGGACTTGACGATATGTATGACACTGATTTGGAGGGCAGCGGGGGAAAGTCGGAGGCGCTCTGGAAGACGACGGCGCTGATGGACGGCGGCAATTACAACAACGATGGCCGCACACCTCCGTATTACAATGCCATTGACCGAGACATGCTCGGAATCGGAAAGCCGGAGGAACTGAAAGAAGGCAAGTATAAATTGGAACCTGTCAATGTCAATGGGCGTTTTCTGAAATTTGCCGGCCACAATCCTGATGAGTATTATCTTATAGAATGTCGCGCGAACAACGGATGGGATGTGTATTGCGGCGGAAAAGGACTTGCGATCTATCACATTGACAAATCTTCCAATGCGACAGGTTATTCTCCTGTCTATGAGCGTGTTGCTACGGCAGCGGAAAGGTGGTCCAGCAATGAGGTGAACTGCCGCCCGACGATGCAGTGCGCTGATATGATGGAGGCTTATGACAAGGCTGCCGATGCCAGTCAGGTTTTCTTCCCTTATGCCAGGAACAATTCGTTTACTCCTCATTCTGTCCCGGCCTTCAAGTTCCGTGACGGGTCTTTCTCGCATCTGGCGATAACGGATATTCTGCAGATGGGTGATGAGGTCGCCTTCAACGTGGTCCGGAGTCAGGATGCCCGCCCTTCCATAGTTGTGTCATCGTCCAAGGATGTGTATCAGAACATGGCCATAATCCAGTGGAAGACAGATCATTCGGACAATATGTCTCCTGCTGTGGTATCGTGGGGGCAGAGTGGGAAGACTCTTAAGGAAGAGGAAGTTTTCGAGTATGAGCCGTGCTGTTTTGCGCTTCGTCTGGAGGGCCTGAAGCCCGCGAGCGCATACACCGTGAAGATTCATTATGCTGAGAATGAGATAAGGGGAAAGGAGACCACTGTCAATTTTACTACGCGCAGTGTGTATAATGATGGGGCACCTTTCATCTGGTTCAATGCTGACCAGCGGAATGATGACGGGACTTTCAAGAAAAATGCACTTATTCCACTGGGTGTCTGCAATGTGAATAATGTCCAGGATATCCAGTGGTTCATGGACGGAAGACGGATCGCTGCCGGCAAGAACGGATATTATGAACTGTCCAGGTCCTGCGTGATAACTGCCGTTGTCACCTATGTGGACGGTGCGACTGATGTAATCGAGAAAAATGTCACGATAAGATGAAAGGAACGAAGTATATATGTTTGTCAATGCTGGTGTGTTTCATCCTTTCAGGGTGCTGCCGCAAGCATGAGCCTGATCCTGAGTTCGTTACTGGAGGTGAAATAGTCCTGAAGATAGACGGGGCCGTGAAAGTCAAGTACGTGCCGGAAACTTTTCAGCTTGGATTCAGTCCGGAGAGGAAACAGTTCCGCGTGCACGATGACAATATGACCAGGTTCTATATCCTGACTTGCTCTGAACTGCCTGATCATGTAGGGCCGCAAATCCGCTGTTCCCTGAAGTACGGAATCAACGGTAAGATGTCCTACAAGTCCGGGATGTCTTTCGAGGTGGAAAAAATGGATGAGGCCGGAACTGTCTGGCTGTGGTGTAAAAAAAAGAACACAGGAGTCTCTGTACGTATTCTCGGGAAGTGATTGCTCACTTGTGGAATCGGTCTCGTATTCGTATCTTTGTCAAAATATGAATTCCTGTTCCGCGTCAGCGGACTTAAACCAACAAAGAATACGACATGGCAGACGAGAAGATCATTTTTTCCATGAACAGGGTAGGAAAGGTCCTCCCATCAAGCAACAGAATTATACTTAAAGACATTTGTCTATCATTCTTTTACGGGGCGAAGATCGGTATAATCGGTCTCAATGGCTCCGGTAAATCGACATTGATGAAAATCATCGCCGGAGTCGAGCAGAGCTATCAGGGTGAGGTTGTCTGGGCTCCGGGATACAGTGTGGGATATCTGGAGCAGGAGCCTCAGATGGATCCGGAGAAGACTGTATTGGAAGTAGTTCAGGAGGGTGTCCAGGAGATTATGGATGTCCTGAAGGAATATGAGGAGGTTAACCTCAAGTTCTGCGAGCCGATGAGTGATGATGAGATGAACAAGCTTATAGAAAGGCAGGGCGAACTCACCGAGAAAATCGAGCATTGCGGAGGTTGGGAGATTGATTCCAAACTTGAGCGTGCTATGGACGCTCTCCAGTGTCCTCCTTCTGATGCGAAGATTGCGAATCTCAGTGGCGGTGAGAGACGTCGTGTGGCATTGTGCCGCCTTCTTCTCCAGCAGCCTGATGTGCTTCTTCTCGACGAGCCGACCAACCATCTCGATACCGAGAGTATCCAGTGGCTCGAAGCTCATCTCCAGCAGTATAAGGGTACTGTGATTGCCGTTACCCATGACCGTTATTTCCTCGATGATGTTGCGGGCTGGATTCTGGAACTCGACAGGGGAGAGGGTATTCCGTGGAAGGGTAACTATTCTTCATGGCTTGAACAGAAGACCAAGCGTCTGGAAATGGAGGAAAAGCAGGAAAGCAAGCGCAGAAAGACATTGGAGCGCGAGCTTGAGTGGGTCAGGATGGCTCCTAAGGCGCGTCACGCCAAGTCCAAGGCCAGACTAGGTGCTTATGAAAAGTTAGCCAGCCAGGACGGCAAGGAGAAAGAGGCTAATCTCGAAATCTATATTCCTGATGGTCCGAAGCTCGGAAACAAGGTCATCCAGTTCAATGATGTCTCCAAGGCTTATGGCGACAAGCTTCTGTTCGAGCATCTTTCGTTCGTTCTTCCGCCTGCCGGCATTGTCGGTGTAATCGGTCCTAACGGTGCCGGCAAGACCACGCTTTTCCGTCTTATCATGGGACTTGAACAGCCTGACAATGGTGATATTACCATCGGCGAGACAGTCAAACTGGCATACGTCGACCAGCAGCACAAGAGCATTGACCCTGACAAGACTGTCTTCCAGACAATCGCTGACGGTTCAGACTGGATCAGGCTCGGCAAGCGTGATGTCAATGCCCGTGCATATGTTTCTCGTTTCAACTTTACCGGTTCCGACCAGGAGAAGCGTTGCGGAATCCTTTCCGGTGGTGAAAGAAACAGACTCCATCTTGCTCTGACATTGAAGGATGAAGGTAACGTCCTTCTCCTCGACGAACCTACCAATGATGTGGATGTCAATACTATACGTGCCCTGGAGGAAGGTCTTGAGAATTTTGCAGGCTGTGCTGTAGTAATTTCCCACGACCGTTGGTTCCTCGACCGTATCGCCACCCATATCCTCGCTTTCGAGGGTGATTCCCAGGTCTATTTCTTCGAGGGTACTTATTCCGAGTACGAGGAGAACAAGAAGAAGCGTCTCGGAGACGAGGAGCCTAAGAGATTCAAGTACAAGAAGCTGATGGAGTAGATGGTGGGGATGGTTTGGCGCTGGCGTGGCGTGGATGGTTGGCTTGGCTGGGAGGCCTGTCGGGACGCGACCACGCTTGATTTTCGGAAGCGTTGACTATCAATGAATTATAAAACGGAGCGTGGAAACGTGGACTTTTTTTGGCTGCGTTTCCACGCTCCTGTTAAAATACTATCTGATAATCAATGAGTTACAAAACACCCCGTGGCCGCGTCCCGACGTTGGACTTTGACTGGCACGTTTTGGCAGTGGTTTGGATGCGCCCAGGCGGGGGGGACCTCTGGAGGTTCGCTTCGCTCATCCCGTCAGGCTGTCGCCTGACACCCATTCACAAGGTCATGAGCGACCATGCCTACAGAGGTCACGAGCAGGTCCCACCCCCGCCGGGGCTTCTCTGTCACATGGTCTTTACTGATGGTCATTTCTTTCCATGCTATGTAACTATCTATGCACATTAATACGTTTTCCACGCACGTCGTGGCCAAAATTGAATGTGACGTGAGTAGAAAACGTTTTAGCACGCACGAGAGGCACGGAGAACATGGGAGCCACGGTCTTGGGGTAGCCCTGGTCTCTTCGGCGGTAGTCTCGGGATAACACCATGGAGACGCTTACCGCACCTCACCGGCGAACACCCCGGAGAGATTTACCGCGTCCCGCCCCGCTTTTTAAGGATTACAAGCCGCCGGAACATGGAAATTGCCAGATAGACCGTCACCGGCTGGACGATGAGCCACAGCACGGGACTGTAAAACATAGAGTCCACACAGAACGTCCACCGCGGAGGCAGCAGCCTGAGGACTGAAACAATAAAGGTATAGCTACATGGTGCGGCGACCACACCTATGAACCAGCTCCGGCTTCCAAGCCCTCAGCAGAACCCCCACCCATCCGGCAGGCAATCGTCAAAGACCCCGAAGCCGCCTTCAAACGGACGTGGTTTGGCAATGAACACCCCTTGGCGCAATGGCAACTCAAATGGAGAGATCGAAAAACCAGAATTGAGCCATTCATTTGAATACTCAAATGCGCACAACCCGTCTTTCAACAGCACCATCCGTCCCACCTGACGGTTATCATAAATGACTTCAATCTGCCGTATGCTATTCATTTTTCTTACCCCTTTTTCGTGAAACATATTGCCCATTCAAAACATCATCAAGCGTCTGATACTGTTTCTGAGTAAAGAGTGCATCAAAATCAGAAAGTGCATTCAAGGCAAACCCGATTTGGAGCAAACCTCTCAATGATATTTCACCAGTCTGCTCAAATCTGCGATAAGTGGCAAACTTGATACCGGCTCTGGCCGACAATCCTTCCTGAGTCAAGTCCAACTCAAATCGTCTCGCCTTCACTTTTGCCGCTATCTGTAACGCAACATCTTTAGGTACAGACAGATTAAATGCTAACATATTATTCATAATTCAGTAGTCTTCGCCAAAACAAACAATATATTGTTTGTTACGAATATAGCAAAAATTCCCAATGACCTCGCTGGGTATAAATTGTTACAAATTCTATACTCAAAGTGTTTTAGAGGGCGCTATACAGTTTTGTCCGCGATTGCCGACAATGTGAACTCGCAGCGCTTCCCGCCATAGAACGTATCCAGGACTTGCGCGAAGATGTCGTCAGGCGAAATCACGTCGAACAGGGTCATGCTGGACCGCACTTTCATTGCATCGAGCCCGCCGAAAATTTCCTCGGCCGACTTGTCATTGTGCTTCAGCAGCGCATTCGTAATCTCGCGCAGCCGACACCCCAGCACTTCATTCTGAAGATACTCCTCCGCTTCTTGCCGATCGCGGATGCCATAAAGTGTCGAGTAGCAGCTACGGCCAAGCCCGACAAGCTGCGGAAAGATATACCAGATCCAATGACTCTGCTTCCGTCCGCGTTCAATCTCCGCCAATGCAATCTTATAATCAGTCTTTTGCGCATCTATGAAGCGCTCAATTCCCTGCTGGCGATAGTATAATTCTTCAGATTTCCGGGTAAATAATTTTATTTTCATTTGCTTCTCAGATATTCGTCAGGATTGAGATAAAACATTTTCTTCCAATTGAACTTCTTGGGCTGCCGGCCGTTTCCATAAACTTTGTGGTATAGCCGGAAATGCGGCACGGGAGTCAGAATATACGTGCCAATGCAATTCCGGTAAGAACGGCAATGGTAAAACTTGCAAATGTACCAATCAACACATACTCTGTAGTGCGGATTTCCTTTGCCTTGTTCAATTCGCCAAAGCGGAAGACAGACTTTGCCGCCAACAGAAAACCGACTCCTTCAAAGCTCCCTACGAGGACAAACGTGAGTATCAGAATTCTCTCAATGTAACCAATCCATTGTCCAGCATTGGGCAAACTCTGGGCATTTGTTGAAGCCGGAGCCCATTTCTTAAGAAACAACCCCAAAAATATAGTGAAGGCCTGAGCATCATGATATATGCCATGATTGTCAACCAGACCTTGGTAGTGTCAATGTCTTCAAGGAAGGTATAATCAACCTCTTTACCGAAAAATACGAACCACACTATGCAGATTATAGCAATGTGCATGAACTGATCCACAAGAAACGCGGGGAGATTGTCTTCGCAGAATCTGCACTTTATCCAGTCTATTACGAAATGAGTCACGAAAACAATTATGGGAATGAACCAGTATGATACGTTTGCCACAAATAGATATGCGGCTCCGGCATGTATCAAACTATGAAGCAGATTATATGCTATACCCTTGCCTCCAGATTTGCGTTTACCTTTATTTATGCTGTCAGTCTGAAAAATAAAATCAGCACAGAGATGAGCACAAAGCAATTTCACAAGTACAATGAACGCATCCATAATATTGTCAAATGAATTTTGTAACGAATGATTTGTAATAGTTTATATAATCAAGGATAAGTTGTCCTTTGGCTGCTCCCCAGTGATAATTAAAGTTCTGACTGGTCATCCCCAGGTCTTCTGCCAGTTTCTTCTGCAACTTCGGAAAAACCAATGCATGATAGAATACCAATGCTTGTTTTTCCGTCCATCCAGATACGATGCTATCCGCAAAACGAGTGACAAGATCCAAATCATTGTCAAGCTCCGCCCAAGGAGTAGATATGCACAATCTCTTCTTTCCTATATTATCAAACGCCCTGCCGGAAAGTCTGAATGCCTCTCCATCACTAGTCAGAATGTTTCCGCTCGCAAAAGAAACATCTCCAATACCAAGGGACAACCGCGCGTCCCAAACTTCTGACTTGTCCGGTGTGCTTGCTTTTAGTTTTGCTCTTAGTGCGATGGCTACAGATAACGCCAATTCCGGGTTGTCAACAACAACTTGAAAACTGTCACCTCTGTACATTTCCATCTTTATTGGGGTCAAAAAATCCTTAATGCATGCATTCAAGGCATCCATGACAGTTTGTCGCCATTTTGTTGCAATGTGGGAGGAGTTTACCAAGTCTCCTGTGATTACACCTTTTATCATAGATGATATTATTATGGGTATGGTCCAAAGTTAATGCTTTTATTTTGTCAAATCAAACAAATAGCCTTGATTTTATCAAATTAAGAAATCAAATGCAGGTCTTTGATTTTCGTAAATCAAAGAAATAGCCTTGATTGTCAATATCATTTGTTTCTCAGGTGTTCGTCAGGATTGAGATAAAACATTTTCTTCCAATTGAACTTCTTGGGCTGCCGGCCGTTTCCATAAACTTTGTGGTATAGCCAGAAATGTAGTACGGGAGTCAGAATCGAGTAATGCATGTGGGCTGGAGTCTTGGCGGCGTTCCCAGTCTTTCCGAGCAGGCCTATCACCGTATCATGGCCCACTATCTGCCCCGGACTCACAAAGTTCTCCTTCAAATGCATATACTCGTGCAGTTTCCATTTGGGCCCAAGTAAGATTATCATATTCCCTGCGACATCATCGAACCAACCGCTGTAGGGCGCCACACCTCCGACAGAAGGCCGCACTTCGGTCCCTTCCTTTCCGAAGATATCCACTCCATGATGCGGAGAACCATTCACGCCACGGGTCCAAGGATGCCACCAGAACGACTGATGGTTATGGCTGTCCGTAGTCCCGCACGGCATCTGATACCGCTCAGGAGTAATCAAACCTACCACAAACAGCGCTGCGGCAGCGATAAGGATATATTTAATACACTTTTTTATTTAGTTTAAGTTATGCGTCGACTCTTTCCTGTCAATGCCGTTCTCAGTCAGGACCTCCTTGGCAAGTGATGTCATATCCTCCTCATCGATTATCGAGAACGACTTCGGATAGCCCAGCCGGAATATTTCCTCCCGGAGGAACTTCACGCAGAACCCGTGAATCGTGCATATGAAATCATTGTTCATACCCGCAGGAACAAGTGCCGCGATTCGGCTTTTCATCTCCCGCGCAGCCTTGTTGGTAAAGGTAAGACAAAGGATATTGCCGGGGTCAATGCCAATTTTATTCACCAGATAAGCATACCTGTAAGCAATGGCCCGCGTCTTTCCCGACCCCGCGCCAGCTATCACCCTGACACGTCCTTCCGTAGTCTGAACAGCCTCCTGCTGTATCTTATTCAGTCCTTCCAAATTCATATGATAAAGTGTGGTTATTCAATTTTTTTCAAAAAAAATATCACGTTACTAAGGCTTTTTCCGTCTTGGTGAGTTCCTCTAATTGTTAGTAATCACTAAAAGCAATAAAACAATAAAGAGTGCTGAAACTACTGACAATACAATTTTCTCCAGCATATGCCATTTCCACGAAGACTTTGGAAATCGCTTCCGCATGTTGTCAGTGAAATATATTTGCCAGATTACAAAACTCGCGCAGACCACATTTGACACAATAAACCAGATAGAGCACACACGCCCAATAGAGATAAATTCCGCAAGAACTTGAAACACAGTAGACAGGACTATGATTATCCAAAATGTCGTTCCAAGCGGAATAGTATTATCTTGTTCCTTTTTGTACGCAATAATAGATAATATGCCAATTAGGAGTAAAAGCGACAAGTACACAATACTGATTGGAACTCCTATGAAATAATGTATGCCTGAAATAAACCACATGATAGGACAAAACAATAGGCAAAAACAGATAGCTCCTACAAAAGATTTACCGGCCCAAGCACCAAACAATCCGCCTACTCCAAATAACATTAAATTTGTTAAAGATTCTTTTCTTTTTTCATTTCTTTCTTCTATTTCTATATCTTGCTCAATTTGCTTGATTCTTGCGGCCTCCTGCTCGTCTATTTCTAAATTACCACATTGGGTTTCAAAATCAGGATTATGACCAGTCAAACCACAAAATAAACCGGTATTCATATCCAACTTTCTATGCTTGCATGTCTTGCAAATTTTAATTTGTTCTTCTCGTTTCATAATAATGATCTTTTTACTTATTTTTAATGATACGTTTTTCTTTCGCATTGGATATTACAACTTATTATCATATAATTTAACAACAATCTTTGACAACTGCGATTTAAAACAAGTCGTAGCTATGCAGCATTATTCCCTGCAGCATCAGCCATCCTCACCCAGTAAGCCATTGTCATTATGCTGTCATCAGTATACAGAAACTGTTTGAAGTTGTAGTCTTCACTTCATGTAGAATGCGCTACGTTATATGTCACTGAAGTTATTTTGACAGCGTGACATTGATCGTGGAACTAAGCCCTACCGTTATTTCTTGTGTTTTGAACCGTTTGAAATGAAACGTCAGGACGTCACCAGGTTTAGCAGCAATTCTATAGTTTCCTTCCATATCAGCAATTGTCCCCGTTGCTGTTCCTTTTATAAAAATAGCGGCGCCTGTCATTGCTTCGCCCTTCGCATTTAGTACTTTACCCATAATTTGTTTCGAAATAGACGAATTATCTGACCCTCCTTTCATAGAGTAATTAGAATTATTCACAGGCTGCTGTCCCCCGACCGTTAGCGAAACTGACTTATTTTCCTTTTTTTGTGCTTTAATATATCTTAACCATTGTTTTTGCGTTAATGAAGTTCTCTCACTAATCCATATAGGATAATTAAGATTATTTTGAACATATGCCTTAGCACTATCGTATTGTCCAATAGCGCAAAGCGCCTTAACTAAGCAACCTCTAATCACTTTTATGTTTGGATGCCAACCATATGAATTTATAAACTGTTTTATCTCATTTACTGAACAATTGGGACTCATACAATATTTGTAATAGCTTTCAAGATACATCTCTTTATCAGATTGTGTCATATAATTCGCTCCCGACTCAAATTGTTTCTTGGCGTTCTCAAAGTATATTACAGCAAATGATTGAGAGAATGATTGCATCCCTTTATTATATTGTTCCCTCGCTTCACAAAGAGCTTTTCTTCCGTTAGCTTCTTCTTTATATGAAGAGTAATAAGGAGCATACCTCAGATAATTATCATACCCCTCCTTTGAATTAATCTTTTTTGCGCGCTGACATCTTTCATAATCAGTTTCATTGGTTTTTACTGATGATACCGTAGTCTTGACTATCAAATCATTGTATATATATTTCGCAAGGTCACTTCCGCGACTATCGTTTCGCGTGCTCTTTACAACTGCCGAAATAAGAATCTTTACGTATTCATTGTATTGAGACTTTCGTGAAGCGATTATAGACTTATCATAAAAGACTAACCCGTCTGCAAGGTAACCGCTAACGACAATACAATTTTCTTTTAATTTCTTATATGTAATAGTAGCGCCAAGATATGAGTTTATAACATTGTTGAGTATCTGATTATCCGTCTGAGAAGAATTATGCACGCGTGCGGTTATAGTTGCATGCAAATTATAATCATTTGACCAAAAATCGATTCTTTCGTCATTAGAATTTGCACTCTTTTTAATATACGACGGAAGCTTAAATGTATAACCATACGCAGAATTCGTATATGTTAGTATTTTATTAGTTTCAAGATATTCTGCGCGGAGCCTCTTGCACTTAGCAATTTGATCTCTCGCATTACGATCAGATGGGTTTTTGCTTAAGATGGCTTGATACTTCTCAATTGCTTTTGTAAATCGTTCTGCCGCTATCAGTTTTTTTGCTTCAGATTGTAAATGGATACATACACTACAGACAACTATCTTATATCCATACGTATTATTCCTATCATTCAACGCTTCCCAATATATCTTCGCATCTACATACTCACCATTATTCATGCATTCAACAGCATCTGAATACATGCTTTGCGCAAAGGATGTAAAAGAACATGCCAAAAAGGCTAATATGAGTATTAAATTTTTCATTGCACTATAAATTCTCAATGCGTTGTTTGAAACTATCGTACATTAACGACTTGCCATACAGTCGGCTTAACAGGGACTTTGCCTTATTTAATTCATTAACATCTAGCAGTTTACCTCTCTTCTTTTGCAATTCCAGACCCTTAAGTTTTACATCAAGTTCATTTTCAATCTGACTGATATTCTCAAATTCACCAGTAGGTTTTGGCCGAGTTCGAGCCGACTCCTGACGTTCTATCTGACTGGGAGTAATATCGAAGTCAATAGACGCCACGTTGTATACTAATGCTATGTAAGCCGCAATAGAAATAGCAATAGCAATAAAAACAATCAGCCCAACAGCAATCCATGGAAATTTAGACTTTTTGAGTGCTTCAATATTATTTTCTGCAACAAACACATACTGTCCGTTAGGATATTGCTTTAAATATAATTTATAAGATTTAATTGTATTGTTATCTTGTGCTATTTTCCAGGCATTGTTTTCTTTTAATTGAACGCGAATATTTGAAATAATAATTTTAGCTTCAGCTACATGAATGCTATTAGGATAATTCTTTATAAAACCCTCCAACTTCGTAATAGTATTCGATGCTTTGGCTTTTTTCCAATCTTCCGCTTCCTTACATGCTTTAAGCCGCCCTGTCGCAGTATCTTTATACTTGCTATTGGGATACTTACTCAGAAACGACGAGAAGCTATGTACGGAACTTAATCTACAAGCATTTATCCACGCGTCTTCCTCCGCTTTTATCGCCGCAAGCCTTTTAGCTTCCTCCTCCGCTTCTATGCATTCCGCTATCCTCTTCCTTGCTTCTTGGACATGCTCACCGAGTGGATACATGTTGAGGTATACTTGATATCCTGTTGATGTGTTATTTATACTGGCCGTCCTCCAAGCGTTTAGTTCTTCTCGCCGTCTTTTCTCCTCTTCCTCCTTCGCCTTCTTTTCTTCGGCCTCTTTTTCGGCTTTCAAAAGAACTGCTTCGGCGTTCTTTAGAAAATCTTCTATCTTGATCACGCATCTAGGATTGGCCTTGTTGACAGCCAATTCTAAAGGTTCTAACTTTGTGATATCCTGTTCCCTAAGGTAACTCGAAAGAACGTTGAGAAGAACGACTAAGAGATCTCCCAAAGATGATAATTCGGAATAGATTCCTGAACTAGTGAAATTTCGGAAATCATCTTTCTTAAAAAGCATCGTATCCGAATCCTCCATATTATACTTATCGATAAGTCCTGGATTATATGCAATAGCTAGGATGCTGGTTAGAATGACAACTTCAGAAAAATAATCTAGTTTGGGATTGGAATTAACGCACTTCTCTCTTGCAGGGTGTTGGTATCCTTCTTTTCCGTTGGTTGAGTTCTTTGAATTCATGTATGACAGAGCTGGGACATACATTGAATCATAATCAATCAGAAATATTTTGCCATACTGGTTGACTATAATATTTTCATACTGAAGGTCTCCGTGTGCTATCGACAAACGGTGCAAATCTTGTGTCATGGCAAAGAAGTCCGTGGCTAATTTGAACAACTTGTGCCGATTATTCCTGTTGTAACAAATATAGTCTTTTATGTCGCGTCCACTTATCCACTTCATTCTCGTTGTAGGATATACAGCCCCATTTACAACGATACCGTTATCTTCGTATTCAAAATCTATAAAGTACGGAAGTCCCACTTTCTTTAATTCCGTAGATAGTAATTTAATTCTAGCTTGATCGTTATCTAGCGTATGGTGCCAGCAGCGGAATGCCCACTTGGTACCATCTACGTCCACGGGAAAAACAATAGAGAAGCCTCCGACACACGCCTGAATGTCGCCATTCTTAAGCCTAGCGAAGGTTCCACTTTTGATAAACGTATCCTTAATAAGAGCGGGAACGGATACACTATTGATTATGTCCTGTATGTCCAGTACCATTCTAATCTAACTCAGTTTATTCCACTTAGCTCTAGTATTTGTTGTGTCTGGATTGAAATCCTGGCGTTCTACTTTAGGTTGATTATTCCACTTTCCTCTAACTCCATCAGCGATTTTCTTAGTCGCAGGAATGATTGCATTCTCAAGAGGCAGAAGGTCATCCAAATTATTACTCTGAAGAGCCTTTTTGATGGCATTGGATAATGGTTGCAGTTCTGAGTGAGAATCCAATCTGCTAAAAATCTCAGATGCGCCCTTTGATTTTATGTCTTCTGCCGAGAAAAGCAGGGTCTCAGTATCTAGGATTTTAAATTCATCCCACCATCTTGGAAAATACGATAAAGCCACGATACTGGTATATATAACCAATTCGGAAAAATAATCAACTTTCTCCGACGCCATCTGGTTGGACCACCTCGCCGGATGCTGATAACCGGCCAGCCCTTTAATGTCATCCTTAAAGCCTTTTAAAGAAGGCACATACATAGAGTCATAGTCCACCAGAATCAGTTCACCGTTATCCTTAACCAGGATATTACCATGTTGCAGGTCACCATGAGAAATACCAGCCTTATGCAAATCTTTGACCATCGTCATAAAAGACGCGGCAAGTTTCCTCAGGGTAGCAGGATCTAACAGATGCGATTGGATATACTCTTTCAATGGATTCGCATTTACCCAGTCCATCAGGACAATTGGTTGAACGCCGGAATTCGTTGCAATCCCGTCAGTTTCATACTCAAAATTGACAAAATATGGAAGGTTGATGTTCTTCAAAGCTTCGGATATTCGCTTCGCTCTTTCCTGAGCATTCTCAACGCTTGCAATCCAACATCTGACGGCAACTTTTTCACCATCGGACATGTAATAAGGAAAAACAATACAGAATCCGCCAACATAATTAATTGTTGTACCAACTGCATTCTTCTCGACGCGCCCGTTTTGTAATTTCTGACATTTTATTAGACGGGAATCATTTATGGCGATTTCGTAATCTTCGCAAGATGGTAGTTTGGCCATTATTCTTATTTTTTATTCTGGTATATTATTCCTTCCAATTCGCACCAAAAGTCGGCAAAACACTTGTTTATTCTGTCTGCACGATAAGACTTCCATTTTTTTAGATGGAACGCTTCGCAGAAACGGTCATGGTGCTTCTTATATACCGAGAGAGCCATTTCTTGCAACTTTTGGAACTCGACTTTATCAATGCCGTCAGAAGTGGTTACATCACTTGGAAGGGATAACGTATCTTCCTCCTCACCCTTATTTATTTCCAACTCTTTCGGATTGATTCCGTGTGCTCTATGAACTGAGTCAACGGCTTGTTCAGGTCCAAGTTCTGCTCCTTTTTGTCGGGGATCTTCACCTGCTGACCGTTTTTCTTCTTGGACGCCTTCCGGTTTCGTTTCAACTTGCGACAGCGCTGTGGTTGTTGAATCTGTTTTTGCGGATGAAGTAGATTCCTTGTCCATACCAGCATTCTCATGAAGATGTTGTACTTTTTCGGTTTTCTCCTCTTCTTTACAAAACGGCTCCTCCGAAGGATGATTCCCTGTAGAATTATCCTTACCCTCAGGTCTCTTTCCATGTATCGAAGGTCTACTGAGATTACCTATACGTTCTTTTGCTTCTATCACATAACGACCTTGTGGATACCTTTCAATATAATTATGATACCCATCTAACGTATTACTAGAATTTGCCTCCCGCCAAGTATCATCTTCAATCTTTGTTTCTATAATTTCGTTCAAACGAGTTCTTGCCTCTTTCTCGTGAATACGGAGCTCGCTAACCCCTAAGTAGATTCTATAAGCCGATTCGTCATTCTCTTCAATGACCTTTTCCCATAGTTTTTCATCTTGTTCTTTCTCGCGCTCGAATTTCTCCCTCTCTGCTTTAAGTTTCAATTTCTCCTCTTGTTGGGATTCTTTTAACGTCTTCTCATAAAGGATTTTCATTACATCTGATTCGTCAGGTTCAATGATGACTAACGTGCTGTCATCATTATGCATCTGATAATCTGTTCGTAACGTATCAACCATAGCATTGAAACTAGTTATATCTGTAACAGTCAGTAACATATTTATGACAGATTCCTCTTCAGCTGTTCCTTTTATTTTTTGTAAAAGTTCAGAAAATGGATCAGACACAATCAGAATCTTTGAGCCGTCGGCCAGTTTACCATCAAATTGACGAATCTCACCCTTATCCTCGTTGAAGCTGTCAAAGAAATCTGGGCGGTTATCAAACGCACCTTCTTTCGATGAACAAATACGGACAATCTGATTATCATTGTCTATTTCCACCAAGGAGGAGTCTCCAAGAATCGATGCCGTCCATTTAAATCCATCTGAGAAATCGATTCCACAGAAAGTAGCAGCAGCTCCGTCTTTGTTTACAAGACAGTTTTCAAGCAACCATGGAATTTTTCCTTTCTTCCTTTCTTCGGTTGCAAATTCCGAGGCTAAAGTAAGCCATTTCTTTTTTAATGAAGCCGTTGATTCGCCAGGTGTCCATTCCTTTTCGACAAAAGAATCAACAAGAATTTTAGCCCATTCAGCTGGCATAATAGACTGGCTGACGCCATCAGAAACTGCCACCCGTTTAGTGCGGGGCAGATTCTGAAATAGTCGGCGCAATCTGAATAATATTCAGCCGCCTTATGGGTAATAAAACCTCTGAGTTTCATGAGCGTTATTTATCTCCTTGACCTTTACTAGAACCAAAATCAATCAACTTAATGAGTTCAACTGCATCAGCATTGAATATGCAGCCTTTAGAGCCCTCTTTTATGCTAAGTTCATTCTTGGCGGCTGCAATTTTATATCCAGTTGGTATAACACTGGAAATCTCGTAGAGGAACCGAGCCGGACGACCGGCAGACGCGACCTCGTTTTCAGAACTAGGAGCGATAATCATATGACCGCCATCTCCGATTTCAGCATTGAAGATGAGTACGTGTCCGTCATTATTTGAGATGTTCATAATCTCCTTTGCGACCTCCGTTGTCTCACGTATGCACGTGTCATCGTCAAGGTGGTCGTAATAAGGCTCACCATCAGAAATGTTGATAATTACTGGAGCCGGGCAGTCTGGTTTATCCGCAATCCAATCTTCAACTAGTTGCTTTGCCATCTTGAATCCATCACGCATATTGGTCCACCGGTCTTCTTTGATAGGCTCCACCCAAATAGGCTGATTGACAGTGACATCAACTAGACCGCCATTGCCGTCAGGAACTTTCTGAGTTCGATTCTCTACGCGGATTGGATTGTTGTATAAATCCTCCAGAAAACCCGAGCAGAGTTCTTCAACCTCATAACCATATCCTATGACAGATATGAAGCATCGATTCTTTGGCTTGTCCTTATTGAAGTTTTTCTTGATAATTGTGTTAATCACACGATTAATAACCTTTGCTGAAAACTCTGTACGCGAGTCTCCATTGCAATAGGGATTCATCATAGATCCGGATTGGTCTATGAGAATAATGAGTAATCCTGGAGTGGCGGAACTCCACTGCATTTCGTTTTGTGCCATATTGTTTTCTTATTATTGTTTATATATTTAACTAGAAAATCACTCGCGATTGACGCTGATCAACTGGAATTGGGAATAATATGCGACTCTAAATTATTTCCAATGAGTTTGAACGCAAGAGAGAATTGACGAAAATGATTTTATCCATCAGTGGCCACTTAGCCAACATGCCTTCCGCTTTCTCCACACTTTCAATCAGGACTTCTTTTGTTATGTTATTTCTAATGCAGAATCTGGTCATGAGGCTGTAGGCCATTGACCAACAGTTTGCATTCCTATCCAAATCCCATGTATCAGCCAAAATTTCCGCGGTCCGATGTATTGTAATCTCTCCGATGCCGACCATATCATTATTAGCCTTAATATCCCAAAGTTTCTCCATTAATTCATCAACTGAGGCGCAAGAATGAAGAGATTTGATGTTGCTTGAAATGAGGTTCTTCCATTTATCGAAAGCAGCATTACTAATCTTTGGAAACCAGGCCTTGTTAAGAAATTGCACACCGGCCTGTCCCCTTAATTGTTGGACACTCGCGAAAAACGCAGCAACTCGCGTGTTCCATTCTTCAGTTGTCATGTTAAATCTGATATCACACATAATTAAGAAGTATTATCTCTTTTGATAGTTTACTGATATGTTCGTAGTAAACTGTCTAGATTCGCGGTCGTAATTTTTCACTTCAAAAGTCCCGGAAAAATCCGCACAACATTCCATAAAGCCATTATCTTCACAATCTTCCAATGGTATACGAATTTTACCCATCCCGTTAAAAGAGCCTTCATAGCAGTCTTCAAGACAATCATTGGGTAGAAAGTTTTTATTGCGATCCGAGCAATCCGTAACTGACACATGTTCTACATTAATGCACCTCGCATGGTTTTCGAATTCATAATGAGATAGTTCTGCCATGATGCTTTTTTCTAAGTGGGTTAGTTTGACATTGTTACAGTGCATAATAGTCCTCATTCGTTCAGCACGACTCCTCTGTTGAATAAGTATTATAAAAACGCGAAAGTGTGGAGCCTGTTCGTTCATCTGTTCCGAGGCTCTGGAAAAACCCATGTGCGGATGAATAAACAATACTCCACACCGAATATGCGATATCAGAGGATATGGCAAGACGGTGATGAGTGTTGTTGCTCTCCCTGCACATGTTTGAAATTTTCCAGATTTCGGAACAAGGATTAGCGAAACACTTTCACTAATGTTATGTTGCTGCATACTTAGCAGTACCACAAAGTTATAAAATGTTTTCATTAATGCAACACGCGACTGGTTGATGACTTTCATTCTTGCATTCATTGCCGTGCTGAAAAATAAGAAAAGCCAAACATTGGGAACTGTGCGGGCAATTTATTACATTTACGGATTAATTGGTGTCGGCGCGTGGAATCGACGGGCTCACTGTTAAATATTTGTTATCGCTATGATAAAAGAACTAATTATTCGTGACTTCTTCTCGTTTAAGGGAGAGCACACAATCGAATTGAATCCGGGAGTCAACATCCTTGTGGGTATCAATGGAAGTGGTAAGACTTCATTTCTGAATGCTGTTACATTGTTGTATGAGGGCATTGCCGGTGGGGGATTGTCGGCTTTGTTTCGGCAGTGGGGTACGTACAATTCGATTGTCAATGCATGTGGAGAAGAAAAGCCAGAGTGCTTCAGTGTGACTTATGTTTTCGATGCAGATGCATTGAAAAAGATTGTATCTGCATCCCCTTTTAAGAAGGATGTGTATTACAAGATAACAGTGTTCCCGATAGGTGACGGCACAAGTTACTCTCTCTGTGAAACACTTTATTCTGAGGATAGCAGCGGGAAGAAAAAAACATTCAGTTATCTGGAATTCCGTAATGGTGTCGGACAAATCTCCGTTCGCACAAAAAGCGGCATAGAAGTGGAAAAATATGAAGGAGGCATGTTGTCTGCTCAGGAATTGGCCCTCCGGCAAATTACTGATCCGCAAAGATATCTGCCTTCATTTGTCGTGAGGGAGGCTATCAATGCTATTGCGGGTTATTCCAAGTTCAACTTCGATAAAGTCCGCCTGCCGGCCGAGGCCAATGATATCAAGCGTCTGGTAAGTACGGGTGAGAATCTGAGTCAGTTGCTGAGTAATCTGAATAACAATTATACATTCCAATATGAGAAAATCATGGAGTGTCTCAAAGATATAAATCCTAATTTCACGGGACTTGGTTATAATGTTTTTGGCAGCAGGTTGTATTTGTCTCTACGTGAGAAGAATTTGGCGCACGCCATAGATGCTCTCCACATGTCAGACGGAACACTGAAATATATGCTTCTGCTGAGCATCTTCCACAATCCAAATAGGGGCGCACTTATTAATATTGATGAACCTGAATCATGCTTGCATCCGGATATGATACGCTCTGTGGCGAAGATGATGAAGGGGGCGTCCAAGACGTCTCAGATTATTGTGGCAACGCATTCTGCTCTGTTGTTGAATGCGTTCGAATTGGATGATATCTTGGTGTTTGAAAAAAATGACAGCAACGAAACTCAAATCGTGCGTTACAGCGAAGATGATTTTGGGAATCGTGAGGGCGAACTGCTCCCGGGTCAGTTATGGTTGAATGGTGAGATCGGTGGTAAGAGATGGTAGTCAATGTGTATGTGGAGGGTGGCGTGATCGCAGGAAACGTTGATGCCACGACAAGTAATAACTCGGAGGCTCTACGGGAGGAACTGAATCGCTTTATGCAACGGGCGTTAAATCGCGAGGATATCAGCATTGTTGTAAAGAAATGCTCTGGCTATAAGGAAGCAGCCAAACAGTTTATCAATGCAAAGGATGATGGGGAGAGTTATCTCTATGTTGATCTTGATCGTAAACCTGAGTTGAGGAATGAGTGGTTCAAGAGCCTGTCAGACGACGGGATAGATATGCCGTCGGAAAAGACAGATCATGTGAGCTTCTGGATTCAGGAGATGGAGGCTTGGTTCCTGAAACAGCCAGAAGCGATTGAAAGATGGGCCGAGGATGAAGACTTGGTGCGTAAGCCAAAACAAGATTTTCCATTGGTGGAGCACCCCTCCATAAAAGACAAGGATATTGAGCACTTGCAGCAGAAAGCATCGTTCCTGTTGGGAGTGATTCTGCGACAGGTATTTGTTTCCAAAGAAAAAGTCAGGAAGAGTGCAAGCGGCAAGGTGAGAGAATTGAAATATGGCAAGTTGCGTCATGCTCCAGGGATTATAGCCCATTTGAATCCGGCTGCGTTAATTCCTAAAGATAGGGAACTTAAAAATTTTTGCGAGAAAGTTCAGTAGCACAACAAAGGCAGGTCATCATAGTATTTGATGCCTGCCTTTTTCAGACGGTTGCGGTCATAGACCTTTTTCGACTTGTGGGTGATTGACCTCATCGAGATCTGTTTGCCGTATTTCTCGATTTCTTCTGCTCTTGAAGCCCTGCGGTTGGCCAGAAGAAAGTCCTTTTCGGTAATCCGCAGTTTCTTGTTCTTCATGAAGTAAAGTTGTTTTCAGGATGCAAAGTTAAGGCATTGAAATACAATGTGCAATTATTTTGAGCGCTGAAAGTAATCATAAAAATTGCTATCTTTGAGAACGTGAAAAGTTTTGGATTATGGAGACGACGATTAGGAGATTCCCGATTGGGATACAGACATTTGCGGAAATTATATCCGGAAAGTATTTATACATTGACAAAACGGGTTATGTCAATGACATTGCGGATAAGTACAAATACGTTTTTCTGAGCCGGCCGCGCAGGTTCGGCAAGTCGTTGTTGTCTTCTACTTTCCATTGCTATTTCGAGGGCAGGAAGGAACTTTTCGAGGGGTTGAAAGCGGGAGAACTGAAGAAGGAATGGACCAAGCATCCGGTTTTTCATTTCGACATGTCCACTGCCAGACATTTGAATGAGGAGCAGCTACTTGAAGAACTCGACAAGAAGTTTTATGAATATGAACTCATTTACGGGCGCGGCGAAAAAGATATAAACCCAAATCAACGCCTGGAGGGATTAGTGCGCCGTGCTTTCGAGCAGACCGGCCAGCAAGCCGTAATCATCATTGACGAATATGACGCTCCTCTCTTGGACGTGATGAACGACAAGGGTAAGTTGCCGGTTCTCAGGCAGATAATGAGGAATTTCTACAGCCCGATA
>ERZ780005.67-NODE-67-length-29670-cov-5.94878_pt1 | contig 29670 bp, 20 predicted proteins | sample MGYA00511874_ERZ780005 | MGnify/ENA primary metagenome ERZ780005 (study PRJEB29588, sample SAMEA2150310) | human gut metagenome | biome: human gut; feature: human-associated habitat; material: faeces | place: Denmark | collected 2008/2010 ...
TTTTCGTCAAGCTCGGCGTTCGCTTTCTCGCCGCCTTGCGGCTCGCACTTTGAATAGGCACATACCGTTAATAAGTGCGCCCTAAATGAGTGTTCGTTTGGGTGTGGGTGTCCCACCATTTTGTCATTGCGAGGAGCAACGAAAGTTGTGACGTGGCAATCTAGCGGAGCGAAATACGCCTGTTGGCTGGATTCCCGCGCTGTCGCTCGGAATGACAAATGGAAGATTTAGAATATTCCACTTGCGTGCAAAGCACGCTAAACACCAAGCAAGCACTCGCACGGAATTGGGGTTTGAGTTTTTGTCCCTCTCGTTTTGAGAGTGAAGAGTGGTTGCGCGGTAGTGATTGTGAGAACAAGCGAGGCTCTCGGCAATACGCAACCGCGTGTTGCCGTTGCCTCAGCGCCGTTTGAACAATTAGGTATTGACATTTATTTTGATTTTGTGTAATATTGTAGATGTATAAAAATTTGCGTGCGCATACGCGCTATGAGAGCGTACACGCGCATAACACCAAACCCGAGGTGGATATTATGAGAAATGGCAACAAAACAAGACAATTACTCTCGCTTGCAAGAATCTTTGTGCTTGCGCTTTGCTTCACGCTGGTCTTTGCAGTGGCATTGACAAACGATGCTATCGGCGGAATCGCAAACGCATACGAAGTCAAAAAGCAAGAAAAAGACGATGACGCAACATTGGGTGTAGCGTCGGCAATCACGGGCGATCACGGTGAATTGACGGGTGTAAATTTCGGATACCCGGGTACAGGAACTCAAACCACGTGGACATTTACCGAAACGTACGACACCGTCGTGCCGTCAACGTCAAATCACCAGATTTACAAGAAGAAAGGCAACACTGTTATGTACACTCACATCGGTGATGCAAACCACTGGTATTGGGGCGTCAGCAACGGTAGGGCAAGTGCAGAAGTCCACGGCGTAATCAACTTCTATTTGTCGGGCTTTGTTGCGCAAATGATACAAAACGACAACGTTACAGTCAAGGCAAAAGTCACTGCAAATATCGGTGCGAGAGATGGCTCTGTTGCAGGCGCAAACTATGTAAACAAACTGTTCTATTCAGCATTGGGTGTCCCTGCGGGAAAGAAAATGACGGGCGGTTTGTCTTTTGATATAAGAAACAACGATAATGTTTCGGGCGAAGATAAATCGGGTTTTACTTCCGGCTATCAAAACAGCAGCAGCAAGGGGGCGCAAGATAGAACGTCAAATGAAGTTACTCTCGACAAAAACACGCCGGGGCTTGCCTTTGCTCTCGGTTGTGGTTGGGGACAACAATGGAGTGAGGAAGACCACTACGTTTACATGTCCAATATCAGAGTTGTGTTCACAATCACGTTCAACGGTAACTTTACGGACAATGCGTCTTTGACGCTCGGCGACAATGCGACACCCGTCGCATCGTCTACTTACGGCATTCAAAACAGCTATCAACAAGGCACGAGCGGATCGGGTTATGCTCCGTACCTTACCGATGCAAAGAATGCTCCCGTTTATTACGATTCAATCAAAAACAACGTCAAACTTGACAGCATCGTCAACGGCGAAGGCAAAATGCAATCTTACACCAACGCAAGTTTGGGACAGATTTCTGCCGACGGCGCAAATCATTCATACTACAAATTTGCACAAACCGAATACGTCGATATGTACAACTATTCGGGTGAAAGCTCGATCCAAAGTGCAATTTTGAAATACGGCGCGGATGCGGCAAAAACGATCGGCGTGGGCGATAGATTGATCACGGGTATATCGTCCGACGGCACGCTTCAAACTTCAGAGACAAACGATTCCACACACCTTCAATACGCTTCGGGTATAAAAACCGTTACGGTCAACGAAACGACGTTCAACATCTGGGATGCGACGGACAGAGCCAAAACAAAGGCTATCACCGTTGAAAACGACGACGGCGTGACGGTTGTGGTCGGATACGCAAAAGTCAATTATATCAATCGCGGCAGAGTTGCCGTCATGATTTATATGATCGCAAACGGCACGGTGCAAACTTCGGTTGGGGATTACGGCGGAATTTCAAGCAAGTCGAGAATCGAGTTTTCCGGCATCGACACCACATCGCCCGACGACAGCGTAAACGGCGGTACGAACGTATCTCTTGACAATTATATCAAATCAAGTTCATCGGATTTGGCATGGTTCCGTCAAAACAAAATTGTTGCAGACGGAAGCATCAACATCAACGAGGACGATACGGCGGCGGGTTATTCTCCGTATATGTGGTTCTACACCGTCAACAGAGCGGACAGTCTTGCCGCGCTCAACGGCATTGCGGTCACGCAATTTGCAGATTATGCGGCAGTGAAGGCGGCAGGCATCAATCCGATTGCCTATGGTGAAATCAGCTCGTTCACATACGACTTTGCCAACGGCGTTGCCAAGGCATACGGCGGTGCGGATCAGGGCAACCCTGCAAGCATAACCGACAACGTGACGGGACACGGATATTATAGATTTACTTTCTATATCTTCGACCTTGCAGGCAACAAGGGCGGCGTCAAGTCCTTCTACACAAAGGTGGACTACGACAGACCTGAATATACCGTCGATTACTCCTTTGACAAAAACGGCGTCCAAACCACCATACTTGCAAGCGAAAACGGCAAGTGGGCAACGGGTGACGTAACTCTCAAATTTACGCTCACCGCAGGCGGTTTCTCCGGCTACACGTTCAGATTCGAGGACGCAAACGGTGCAATGCACGCAATCGTGGTCAACGGCATGGGTGACTACGAGGGCGACAGTTACGTTGCGGGCATAGCGAACTATATCACATCGGCAAGCGGTACGGCTACGACGGCGGTCAGCAACGATATCACGATCAATATCAACGGCGTAGACGTCAACGTCGCATACGCTGTCGAAGGCGGCAACGGCACGTTTACGTTTACTATACCCACTCCCGCGACGGCGTTTTTCGAGTGGATATCGACGTTCTCGATGTTCTGCGGACAATATGCTTCGATAAATGCGATTGACATAGACGAGCAATCCGTGGAATATATCAACAACGATTGGAAGGGCGGCATAAAAGTCCTCATCGACGGCATCGCACCGACGGTTCCTTTGTTTGAAGACGAAGAGGGTTATTTGTCCACGTTTGAAAACTACGAGCTTCCGTCTTCGAGAAACTGGTTTACAACCTCTTACAACTTGCCGGTTATGCTCGCTTTCAACGACGCTATCACGGCAACCGACTACGCAAGCGGACTCAAGATTCACTACGGCATCAAAGCGGTGAAGAACTTGACGGAACTTTTGGCGTATAGGGATATAAACGTCGAAAACAACTATAAGAGCGCAATCGACATTCAAAAAGAACTCGGTTTCGACAGATACATCATGGTTACGGGCGACGCTCTGGACGGCGACGCAACAGATTTTACTCTCCAACTCTTGCAAAATCTGAACGCAGGTATGCGTCTTGTCTACGTCTGGGCGGAAGACCAGGCGGGCAACGTGTCCGAACTCAGCAGATATTTCGTGCTTGTGGACGCAAACAATTACAGCGTTTCGGCAAGTGTCAAAAGCAATGCAAAACTTGAAAGCGGCTTTGCAAACCTCACCTTTACCAATGCGGAAGGCGTCGCCGTGACCACAATCAAGCGTGGCGAAACCTTGCTCTTCAACGTCGGTCTTGCAAATTCCTACGTGCCTTTCAAGTTCACGCAAAACGGCAACGTCTTGTTTGAAAACTACACGCAAAATCAAGTTTGGAGCGGCATAAGCAACGAAAACGCGCAATATATCACCGCAAGCGGCTACGAAACGCTTCGAGTGACGCTTGACGATTTCAACAACCTCACCGACCTCGAAAAGAGCAACAGATTCGAGCTTTCGGCAAGAAAAGTCGTCACCTACAACTACATCAACAGCAGCGTAGGCTACACCGCGGCTCCCACCGACGTATCTTCCGTGGTTATCTCGGGATACGAGGGTGCAAAGAGCTCGTTCGTATATCGCTTCGTTGATAGCGACAACAATTTGCTCTACGAAAACAACGAGGGCGGTACGACAACGGATCCGAGCGAGGCAAAACTCGACTCGGACGGCAACCCCGTGTTCTTCGTTCCCACGAAAGTCGGCAGTTACAGAGTGAGAATTTACATCCCCAAGGATGACGAAAGCTTTGTTACGAGCGACTTCGAAACGAACGATGCGGGCGAGCAAGTGTTCGCGCCCGTTCGCTACGACGTCATCAAGGGTAAAGCGGTCATCACCGTCAAATCCTCCACAAGCAAATTCGGCGAGCCTGCGTCAAGCGTGCTCGGAATGCTTGACTTCGACGTTACGGGCATCGACAAAGCGCAAATGGCAAGCGAGAACATCTTTGTAAACCTTGTGCTTAAAGACGTTACTCTTGCAAGCGGCGAAACATACAGAGTCGGCAACTACGCGATCGTCAACCAAAGAAGCGACTACTCCGCGGCAACCAACTACGACGTGACGTTCAACAGCGCAATTCACACCGTCACAAGACGTCAGGTCACCATCGACGCATGGAGCGCAAGCAAAGCATTCGGCGACAGCGATCCGGAATTCAGATTCGGCGTCGAACTCGCTCAATTTGCAGGACTTTACAAGAGCGCAAACGAAATCGTTGCCGACGTTTTCAGCGCATATAAACCCGTAACCGATACCACGGCAGACGGCTACGCGCTCTTCTATGCAGGCGGTAGCATCACTCGTGAGTCGGCAGAGGGCGTAGGTCAATACGACTTCGCATCCGACGCGTCCTTGTTCGACATAGACAGCAACTATTCCATCATCGTCCAAACGACGAAATATAAATTCACAATCGAAAAACGTATCGTCAAACTCGACGTGAGCGGTCAATCCAGCGTGTTCCCGTTCGGAACGACGGTTGAAAGCGAAATAAGCAAAATCGCTCCGGCATACAAGATTGCGGCAAAAGATATGGTCGTCGCAAGCCAAATCGAAGCGTTGTTTGCAAACGGCGCACAACTTTCTCTCGGCGCGCAAATCGCAGAGCTTACGGACGAAAATTATTCTGCTGCATATAAGTACGCAATCTTGCTCGGCGGAAATCTCGACGACGGCAACGTCGTTATCGAGCTCGACGCAAGCGGAGCGGAATATATCGTGTACGTTACAAAACAAAACGCAATCGTCGTCAAAGTCAAAGACGGCGTAAACTTCGAGTTTGTTTACGGATTCGTTTGGAGCGAAAACACCCTCGTTTTCGATTCCGAAAAATTTGAATTGCAAGGCACTCCCAGCGGCGAATATACCTCTGTTAAGTGGTCCGTGGACGTCGCAAACGGCACGATTCTCGACGCCGGAAAGCGCGTTTTGAGCATAAGCGGAGCAAAACTCTACAACGGTGAAACCGCACTCGAAGACGCAGTGTTCGTCGAGCCGGTTACGGTTACGATCAATCCTGCGACAATCGTCGTCAAACCCACCGCGCAAAACCTCTCCAAAGTGTACGGTGAAGAGGACGGCGTTTACGGCATCGGCTTTGACGTGACGTCCGTCGGCGGACAAGCAATCGCAAAAGACGGCAACTATGCAAACGTTGCATACAACGATATTCTTGCGCAAATCAACGGCGTGTTCGTAAGAGCAATCTTCGACAAGAACGGCAATCGTTTGAGCTTTGCAAGCAGATACGACGGCGCAACCGACGCAAGCGGCACTGTCTACGGCACGGACGGCAGATATTACGGCTTTGCGGTCGGCACTCCGTTCAGCACTCAAAACTCCAACTTCAAGGTTGAAGCGGCTGTCGATTCAACTCAAAAACTTGCAATCGAGCAAAAGAGCATCGACCTTTCAACCAAGTATTTCGTCGGTATCGGCAAAGCATACGACGGAAAGACCGACGTGTTCTACAACGGCGCGAACCTTTACGATTTGTCCTCGTATCTTGTGCTTGCAACCGATGACGTAACTCTCGTTGCAAACGCAAACTACGACAGCCCCGAAAAGGGCATTAGAAGCATCGTTTTCGACACGTTCTCGCTCTCCGGTGCGCAAGCTCTCAACTACCGCATCGCAAATTTCGTCAACGACGGCAACTCGACGCAAGTCAACGGCTCTGCGGCAAATGATACCGTCGCAATAGACGATAGCACGTTCGTTACGATCATCTATATCGACAATATCGACGGCAAAGGCAACATCATCATTTCGGCAGGCATCATTGCGCTTCTCAAGAGCGACGTGACGATATCCAAACAATACGACAACACCAAAGACCTCGGCGTAAGCAGCGTTTCGTTTGCATCGGGCGAGGGGACGAAGTCGCTTATCACCGCGGACAAGTTCCTCATCACCGAGGAAAGCGATTCGTTTACGGGTACGGAAGTCAACTCCAACTACGTCGTCAACGTTGCGTTGTTCTTCGTCATCGACAAACCCGAAGAGTTTGACATCAAGCGCGACGGTATCTACGAAAACTCCGATATCGTCATCGACGAAAACGCGGTGTACAACAATCGCAAAGGCATCAAAATCGTGCTCAAAAATATGCCTGCGTCCATCAAGCAACGCGTGCTCGGAACAAGCAGTTTCCAAACTCTCGACGCGGTGGATCGCGACTACAACAAGAAAACGGACGTCGATATGACTTACACGTTCGCACAAGGCGCGCTTGCAGAAGGCGACACCGCTCAAACCATAGGTTTGAAACTTGCAGGTAAAGCCGCAAACGCAAATGCCGGCACGCACTCCGTAAGAGTTTCGGGTTACAGCGTTCTTGACAAAAACTACTACGTGGACGTCGATGCGCTCAACACCGCATACACAGACATCGGCGTCGTCATCTCCAAGGCAAGACTCGTGCCCAACGTGAAGTTTGCCGACAAGACGTACGACGGCACTTCAAACGTGGTTGTGAACAACGTCAACGGCACGTTTACGTCCGTGCAATACGCAACCAACCTCGAAGAAGAACTCAAAAAGTTCTCCTACGACGCAAGCAAAGTTTCCTTCATGCTCTCGTTGAACGGCGCAGAGGATGAAAACGTCGGTGCAAACGGCAAACACAACGTCCTTGTCAGCGGGCTCGAAGTCAGATTCGACGGCACGGATACCGATATCCTCAAAAACTACGTTCTCGAAGGTGCGAGATACAGCAAAGTCGACGACAAGTACAACAAGATCAACTCCTTGCAAGTGGGCGCAATCGACGATTTCGAACTTATCGACGCCGTGAACATGAGCAAAAAGCAAATCCAACTCATCGTCAACGACTTCGACATCAAGGATAAGATTTACGACGGCACGACAAGCGCAAGCATAACCATCAACATCACCGACGGCAGAATTGTCGCAGGGCACTCCGATTTGCTCGAAGTGGTTGCAAGCGGCAACTTTGCAAGAAAGCAAACGGGCAAAAACATCGCAATCGACGTTTCGGTAGCAACTCTTCAAATTAAAAATTCGCTTTCGCAAGAACAATACGATCTTGCTCTCGAAGCGATCGACAACTACGAGCTCGTTCAATACAAAGGCACGATTACAGGCAACATCGAGGCTCGCCCCGTGCTTGTGAGCGCAGATCTCGGCACGAGAGAGTACAACGGCGACGAAGCGGTCGTAAAGAGCAATATTTCCTATACGTTCAAAAACATGATCGACGCCGACAAGAAGTTCTACGCGATTCAAACCAAGAACGGTTCATACTTCATCGACAAGAACGTCGCTATCGACAAAGACGGCAACGTGATTGCGAAAGACGGCACGGCATACGGCTTGCTCTTGCAAAATATTAAGGAAAAATATGATAACTATACATTAGTATATAGTAATAATAGCGAAATCGCAGGTAAGAAGGCGTTGGCGTTCGTCATGGCCGACGGCACGATCGTCTACGAAAAACCTGCCGAGGCTGAAATTGCGGAGTACTGGTACGCACTCGAAACAACCGACAAATACATCCTCAAAAACGATACGGCAAGCGTTGAAAAAGCGCAAAACGCAAACGCAATCGTCGGTTTCTATAAGGTTGACGGTGTCGACGCATACTTGATTGCAAGCGATTATGCCGGCGAAACGAGCAAACTCATCGACGCAATCAACTATTTGCCCGCACAAGGCAAAATCACTCAACGCACCGCATCCATCAGAGCAAGCGGCATCGAAAGAGCAACCGACACCGACGCATTTGAAAAGGTCTACGACGGCACGGATATCTTCTTCGGTCAAGTCGGCGTCGATTTCAACTTCTCAACGAGTGCGGTTTCAAACGTCATCATCGGTGACGACGTGACGATCGCAAACGTTTCGGCAAAATTCGACAGCGCGTACGCAACCGCAAAGCACGTCGTGTTCACGGCAAGCGGTATCGCCGGCGCGGATGCTTACAACTACACCATAGCGGGTGAAAAGACAAGTGTCGAAGTCAAGCTCTCCGGCAGAATCAAAGCAAGAAGCATCAACGCGTATCTTGCCGACGACGAAGCCGAATACGGTGTTTCCACCGGCAAATTCACCGGCAAAGTGACCTACAAACTCGTGGGCAACGACGGCGTTGAATACGCACTTGACAATCAATTTGCAAACGATACGGCATTCTATATCTCGATGTCCGACTTCCTTGCGGCAACCGGACTCGACGCAAGCAATGCAACGCTTCTTGCAGGCGTTTCTTACGACCTTGCAGACGGCAAATACGTCAAGGCGGCGGAAGGCGCAATCGGCGGATACGTTCGTATGGGCGAGGGTGCAAACGACAAAATTTCCACCTTGCCGCAAGCATATGTATCATTTGCCGCAACCACTCCCGAAGCGGGCACGACGTCCACGTCCTACGTCTTGAAGGGCGGCAGAGCAAAGAACTACGACTTTAAGCCTGTCTACACCGACAAGGGCAGCGTTTCGGAAGCAAACGGCACAACGAGCAAAGTTTCCGTCGTCAAGAAAAACTTGTACGTCCTCACCGTCTCTAACGCATACAGCGCAAATTACGGCGACGTTATGAGTGCGGACGGCAAACTTCTCTTCAACGTCGGATTGAGATATCTCGACAAGAACGGCAACGACGGCATCATCGGCGGTCAATCGGTCAACACCTTGTTCGCAAAGGACAGAACAAACTTCTTCCCGACGGTCAGACTCGGCGTTTACAACGAAAACACCGGTGTAACCACGCCTGCAACCCAACTTGCAAAGATTTCCGACAAACTCGAATCTTACGAGCATTACGTGCTCTACGTGGTGTCCGATTACGATTACGACGCCGTCGATACGATTGTGAGAAACTACAACGTCGTTTTGGCAGGCATTGACACGATCTCCACAAGAGATAACGACGGACAAGTCAGAACGATATTCGATATCGCCGGCACAAATGCGAAATTCGACACGGCAACGCTCGATATCGTACTTCCCAAACTCACCGGCGTGAGCGTGGGTAGCGACACTCAAAACGAGTTTAGCTATTCTTACGCAATCGACAAGACGGGCAACGGCATCAATCGTTTGCACGAAGTCGTTCAAGGCGAACTCGAAACCGACGAAGTTATATTCGTGGACGACGAGGGCAACGAACTCTATCCTATAAACGTCGGTACGTATAGCGGTATCGTCAAAGTCAGACGTTATATCAACGCAAACGGTCAATTCGTCGCGCGCAAAGATGTAGACGCAAACGGCTACTATATCGAGTGGAACAGCGGTTCGGTGAAGAAGAGCATCGTCATCGACAAGGCGGACGTCGGACTTCGTGCTCAAAACGTCAGCGAATACTACAACGGCGCAAAGCACGAGTACGCAACCGCAGGCGGCGAAAACAGAATCAGCTACAACAACCTTACAAACGGGTACAACCTTGTCAAGAACGCGGACTTCACGCTGACCCATCAAGTGCTCAAAGACGGCAAATACGTTACGATTTCCGCAAACGAAGTCGTCAATGCGGGCAAGTACAGAGTGATCGTTGCGCTCACCGACAAATTCCTTGCAAGCGAATGTGGCAAAAACTACAATGCGGCAAGCACTGTTGCAGAACTTCAAGTGCTCAGGGCAATCGTAAACGTCACGCTCAGCTCGGACGGCTACGCAATGAGCGAAGAAATGATAGACGGTTCGACGGTTATGAAACTCACAGGCGATTTCGTTGAGGGCAAAAACTATTCCGTCGGCTACGAAGTGGCAATGGCAAGCGCAAGCAACGCTCCTGCAATCGCAATCGACAAGAGTCAAACCAAGCTTGTCGGTCTCGAAGGCATCAAGAGTGCGGGCAAATATTCGTTTGCGGTCGTGCTTTCGGACGATACGCTCAGCCAAGACAACTACGTCTTTATGAGCAGCACCGGCGTGCTCGAACTCACCACAAAGAGCCTTGCTTCCTCCGACGGTTCGTCAATCAACATCACAGAGGGCAAAGGCGTTGTCGCAAACAAACTCGAAGTGAAGGAAATCAAGACGAACAACGCTCTTGCAAGCGATATGTCCTATCTGAAAGCGGTTGAGCAATACGTTGCGGCAATGAGCCAAAAGGCAGGCGTCAAAGACGCAAGCGTGGCGGCGGTGCTCAGAGTCAACCTCTATCTTGACGATCAACTCGTTCTGCTTTCAAACACGCCCACGACGGTTACGGTTGCGCTCCCCGAAAGCGTCAAGAACCTGAACGGAATTGCAATCTACTATGTCAACGAAAACGGCGGACTTACCAAACTCACCGATTATGTGGTCAACGATGGCAAATTGACGTATTCGGCAAACTATGTCAACGGCATCGTGTTTGTGGACGTCAACCATCAATCACTCGACGCATGGAAGATTTACGTTATAGTGGCGGCAGTCGTGATCGTAACGCTCATTGTGGTTGCAACGGTCGTGACGATTGTCGTCAAGAAATCAAAACTTAAAAAGCTGGCATAACGCCACAATTTAACTACACAAAAAAAGGCGCGGCAACGCGTCTTTTTTTTGTGTGTTTTACAAATGGTACGATATGCCTCAATCGGCAAATTTTCCGACCGTTTCTCTTATATATTAAATGAGTTTTTAATAAACTACCTTTTAATTTAAGACTTGTAAATTGAATATTCAAGTGGTATAATAATTTGCAAGTATAAAATAAGTTGGAGATTGCTATGACAAAAGTTGCTGTCGGTTGCGACCACGGCGGATTCGTGCTTAAAGACGCCGTCGTCGAAGAGCTGGAAAAGCTGGGTGCGGAAGTTGTGGATTTCGGCTGTTTTTCAACGGATTCCGTCGATTATCCCGAATATGGACTTAAAGTCGCAAACGCCGTCGCACAAAAAAGGTGCGACCTCGGCGTCGTTATGTGCGGCACGGGTATAGGCATTTCCATAGCCGCAAACAAAGTCAAGGGCATCCGCGCGGCAGTGTGCACGAACACGTTTATGGCAGAGATGACAAAACGCCACAACAACGCAAATATCATCGCTTTGGGCGGAAGAGTCATCACGCCCGACGAGGCAAGAGAAATTGTCAAAGCATGGTATACCGCGTCGTTTGAAGGCGGCAGACATCAAAGACGTGTGGATATGATTTCCGACATCGAAAACGGACGGTGAGTTATGATTGACGACGTTTTGAAAGAGATAAGAGAAGCCGAAGCGCAAGCGGACGAAATCGTAAGCGAGGCGCAAAACAAGGCGAAACAAATAGTGCAACAGGCGGAAATCGACGCCGAGAAGCAGAAAAAAGCCACTGTTTTGCAATGCCGCGACGACAGACGCGTCGCGCTTGACAAAGCGGAAGCAAACGCGCAAAAAAAGCGCGACGAAATCCTCAAAAAAGGACAAAAATCCGCGGACGAACTTGCAATGGACCACAACCTTGCCGCAAGCGAAAAGGCAAGCGAGCTTTGCAACGCTCTCGTTGAAAAATACTGTGGCAAAAAAGAAACAATCGAAGAATAAACTTGACTGCATCATCGGATTATGATTGTTGAAATGAAAAAACTGGTGCTCGTCGCGCATAAGTCGGACAGGCACAAATTGTTCAAGGCGCTTCAACGCACCAAAAACGTTGAAATCGCAAAAACGCACGATATGGACGATACCGTGCGACTTGACAATTCCGCATCTTGCGAACGCATCAAGGCGCAGATTGCCAGAATCGAGTTTGCTTTTTCGTATTTGAGGGATCAAAAAAAGGTTGCCGAAAAGTTTGCAAAGGAAACCGAAAAAAGCGAACATCCATACATTTACACACCTATCAAAACCCCTCCGATTGCCAAAATCGAGAGGATGAGTTTTGACGATTTCGACCTTATCGACTCAAAAGAAGTCGAACTTATGGCAAATATTGCCGATCTTGAAGAAATCAATTTAAGACAAAAAGAGATAGCGGCTCAAAAAGCAAGCATAAAGGAAGAAATCGAGGAGCACAAAGTCTATTCTTCTTTGCGCAAGCCCTATTCTTTCTACAAAAACGGAGAAAAAACGTCCGTGTTTTTGGGCTGTATTCCGTCGCAAAACGTGCTTGCCTTGCAAAAGTATCAAGAGGAAAACGAGTGCGTTTACGTCGAGTTTTTGAAAGAAGGCAAAGCGCAACCCGTCGTTGCCGTTGCAACAAACGACGTTGCCGACGCGCTTTCTTTCGAGCTTCAATCCCTTGAATTTGTCCGCGCGTCAGTCAACGACGATATGACGCCGCTTGAAAATATCGTAAAACTCAAAGAAAAACTTGACGAGCTCGAAGAGGAAACTTTCGAGCTTACGACGCGCGCTCTCGTAAAAGAGATGTATATTGCCGATTTCAAGACGCTTTACGATTATTATCTCGTTCAGCTCGACAAATACTCCGCGCTTGACGGATTTGCGGCGACAAAGCGCAGTTTTGTGATGGAGGCGTGGTATCCCGCCGAGTTCGAGGAGGAGTTGAAAACTCTGCTTGACGAGATGGGCGACACCGTCGTTTATGAGTTTGAAGAGCCGAAAGAGGACGAAATCGTCCCCACCTATGTCAAAAACAGCAAGATAGTCGAGCCGTATCAAGACATCACCAATATGTACAGCGCGCCCAACTATTTCTCCGATCTCGATCCCAATCCCGTCATGTCCTTCTTCTATTTCTTGCTTTTCGGCATGATGATTGCGGACGCGGCGTACGGAATCTTGCTTGCGCTCGGCGGCTTTATCGCATATGCGGTGAAAAAGCCCGTTCCCGGCAAGGGCAGACTGCTTCTTGTCGTTGGCATGGGCGGTATATCCACAATTGTGTGGGGCGCAATATTCGGCGGATGGTTCGGGCTGGACATATCGGGGACGTTCCTTGCCAAGTTGCAACTTGTTCAACCTCTCGAAGGAAACGGGCCTCTCATTTTGCTCGGCATATCCTTTGCGCTCGGATTTGTGCATATTTGGGTGGGTATGCTCCTCAACGCAATCAATCTTATACGCAAAAAACGTCCGCTCGATGCATTCTTTGAAGTGTTTACGTGGTATATGATTTTTGCCGGTATCATTCTGCTTGCGCTCTGCCTTTTATTCTTCAAACAAATCGTCGCGCTCAAATGGACGGGTATCGGTCTTATGGCGGGAGGCGCGTTGTTGCTTGTTTTGGGCAACACGAGAGGCAAGAAGGGCGCAAAGAAAATCACGTCTTTCCTCACGGGATTCGGCAAACTTTACGACGGCGTGAACATCCTTTCGGATATTCTTTCGTACGCGCGTTTGTTCGGTTTGGGACTTTCGGGAAGCGTCGTTGCGCTTGTTGTCAATCAAATATGTTCGGTTGTTTTGGGATTGTTCCCGACAAACCTGATTGCGATAGGATATATCCTCTGCGTGCCGATATTCCTTGTCGGGCACATCTTCAACATAGGCATTTCGACGCTCGGCGCATACGTGCATAATTGCAGATTGCAATATATCGAGTTTTTCGGCAAATTCTACGAGGGTTGCGGACATGTGTTCGTGCCTTTCGGAACAAAAACAAAATACACATACTTGGAAAAGTAGGAGGTAGTTATATGGGTAATTTCACACTTGGGACTTTGATAGCCCTCATCGGCGCGGTGTTTGCGGCAGCAATGGCAGGCATCGGCTCGGCAATCGGCGTAGGCACGGCGGGCAAAGCCGCGGCAGGCGTCACTTCAGAGGATCCGGATAAGTTTTCCAAATGTTTGGTCTTGCAACTTTTGCCGGGCACACAAGGCATCTACGGCTTGCTCGTGGCGTTTTTGGTGTTTGTCAAAATAGATCTGTTCGGCTCGGTAGCAAGACTTTCCGTCACGGGCGGTTTGGGCTTGATGGTGGCATGCCTTCCTATGGCAATCGTAGGCTTTTTGAGCGCGCTTTATCAATCCAAAGTCGCATGCAGCGGTATCGCACTCGTTGCAAAACGTCCCGAAGAAAGCGGCAAAGCAATCATCTTGACCGTTATGGTTGAAACCTACGCTGTTTTGGCACTTCTCGTTTCTCTTCTCGGCGTCATGATGCCCGCAACGGAATCTCTCCTCGAAGCAACTGCAAGCGCAGCACTCATCGCATAAAAGTTTTTATGAGCAAAGAAGCGATTGTTGAAAAAATAATATCCGACGCGCATCTGAGGGCGGAGTCTATCATCGGTGAGGCAAACGCCAAAGCCGACGAGGTCATTTCCGTGGCGGCAGAAGAGTGCAAGGCGTATTTGTACAATTTCAAGGCGGAAACCGACAAAATGGTTTTCGACGTTGAAGCACGCTCCAAAACGGTTGCGGAGTTGGACGCCAAAAAGCTCGCTCTCGCGGCAAAGACAAAGGTTTTGGACGTCGTGTACGAGCGCACGTTGGACAATTTGAGAAACCTCGACAAAGACACGTATTCCGAGCTTATTTTTGCCATGCTTCAAAACGCCAAGGACGGCGACGTCGTGACTATATCCCAAAGAGAAAAGGATATCGTCACAAAAGAATCGCTTGCGCAATTCGCAAAAGAAAAGGGAATTTCCCTCACTCTTTCGGACAAGCTCGGCGATTTTGACGGCGGCGTGATTTTGAGCGAGAACGGAGTTGACAAAAATTTCACTTTCGAGATTGAAGTCGCACTTCTCAAAGAGCAAACGGAAGCAAACGTAGCAAAGGAAATCTTCGGCTGATATGTCATACAAATTTCTGTATCAAAACGCCCAAATAAAAAGCAGAGAAAGCAAACTTCTCACTCAACAAGGAGTGCAGAGGCTTCTCGACGCGTCCGACGCAAAGGAAGCGTCGAGAGCTCTTGCCGAACTCGGCTTCGGGACGGACGGCGAAAACTTCGACGTCGTTTTCAAGCGTGCGGAAGAAGAAAACGTCGCTCTTCTGAAAGAAATGAACGAGGGCGGCGCGCTTGATGCGTTTTTGATCGAGAACGATTATATCAACCTCAAAATTTTGCTCAAAGCGTACGTTGCGGGGACAAACGCTCAAACTTTTGCCCCGAACGGACTTTTTGACGTCGAAGCGTTGCAGACCGCAATAGAAACGGGTGAAGTTGCCGCTTTGCCTAGGCAAATGCAAGAGATTATTCTCAAAACGCAAGAGGGAATTGCAAGCGGCGAAATAAGCGCGCACAAACTGGACGTAGACGTTGACAAAACTCAATACGCACATCAACTTGAACTTTGCAAGAAGAGCGGAAAGATCGCAAAAGAGTATTTTGAAAAAAGAATAGACTACCTCAATATATCTTCTTTTGAGAGATCCAGACGGCTTAATCTTGATGTAGAGTTTTTTGAAGAGTGCTTTATCGAGGGCGGAAAGATTGCGCTTTCCACGCTTGAAAGCGTGTGGGAATTTCATGGCGACGATTTGCTCGCGCCGTTCAAGCAAACTTGCTATTTCGAGGACGTAAAGACGCTCGACGAAGGCGGAAAACTCGTTGTTTTCGAAGCGAAAAGCGACGACGCTTTGCTCAAACTATGGAAGGAAGAAAAGGACGATTTGTATTCGATCTCGCCTATCGTAGCCTTCTATATGAGCAGAAAAACCGAACTTAAAATCGCAAAACTCATCGTGGCAGGCGTGAAAAATCACGTTGCGCCGCAAATAATCAAAGAAAGGATGCGTGAACTCTATGCGTGACAATGCAATCGCAGTGTGCGGTGACAAAGACAGCGTGCTTGCATTCAAGGCAATCGGCCTTGACGTTTTCTGCGTGGACGACGAGTATCAGGCAAGAGACACTATTCATGCGCTTGCAAGGAAGTATTCCGTCATTTTCGTTACGGAAAAAGTTGCTTTGCAAGCCGAAACGCTTATCAACCGTTACAAATCCCGTCCATATCCCGTCATCGTGCCGATACCGTCGGCAGAGGGCAACAAGGGCGTGGGGCTTGCAGGCATAAAAGCCAACGTGGAAAAGGCGATAGGCGCAGACATATTATTCGACAAAGAGAACAAATAAGAGGACGAAAATGGAAACTGGAAAAATCGTAAAGGTATCCGGACCGTTGATTGTTGCAGAGGGCATGTCCCAATGCAAAATGTACGACGTGGTTCACGTGAGCGAAAAGAAACTCATCGGTGAAGTTATAGAACTTCGCGGCGATCGCGCGTCCATACAGGTTTATGAAGAAACGAGCGGACTCGGCCCCGGCGAAAACGTATATTCGACGGGCGCGCCCCTTTCCGTCGAGCTTGCCCCCGGTCTTATCGAGGGCATATACGACGGTATTCAAAGACCGCTTGCAAAACTCAAAGAAGTGGCGGGCAATCGTATCGAAAGAGGCGTGTATCTTCCCGCAGTAGACCATGAAAAGAAGTGGACTTTCGAGCCGAAAGTTACCGTGGGCGACAGCGTCGAGAGCGGCAGCGTGCTCGGCGTCGTGCAAGAAAACGTCCTTGTTTTGCACAAAATCATGACTCCTTACGGCGTAAAAGGCGTTGTCAAGGAAATCAAGCAAGGCGACTTTACCGTTGACGAAACAATTTGCGTCGTCGAAACGGAAAAGGGCGACGTCAACATCGCCATGCTTCAAAAGTGGCCCGTCAGAAAGGGCAGACCTTACCGTGAAAAACTTTCGCCGAAAGCTCCGCTCGTCACGGGACAAAGAGTCATCGACACGTTGTTCCCGATTGCAAAGGGCGGTGTTGCGGCAGTCCCCGGTCCGTTCGGAAGCGGCAAAACCGTCGTGCAACACCAACTTGCAAAGTGGGCGGACGCGGACATCATCGTGTACGTCGGTTGCGGCGAGCGCGGAAACGAAATGACGGACGTTCTCAACGAGTTCCCGACGCTTATCGACCCCAAGAGCGGTCAACCGCTTATGAAACGCACCGTGCTTATCGCAAACACTTCGGATATGCCCGTTGCCGCGCGTGAAGCGTCGATATACACCGGCATCACCATTGCGGAATATTTCAGAGATATGGGCTATTCGGTGGCAATCATGGCAGACTCCACTTCCCGTTGGGCAGAGGCTCTTCGCGAAATGAGCGGTCGTCTTGAAGAAATGCCCGGTGAAGAGGGCTATCCCGCCTACCTCAGCTCTCGCCTTGCGGAATTTTACGAAAGAGCGGGCATCGTCAAAGTTTTGGGACAAGAAAACACCGTCGGTTCGATTACGGCAATCGGCGCAGTTTCGCCTCCCGGCGGCGACTTGTCCGAGCCCGTATCGCAAGCAACGTTGCGTATAGTCAAAGTGTTCTGGGGACTTAGTGCGTCGCTTGCCTACAAACGTCACTTCCCGGCAGTCGATTGGCTCACAAGCTATTCGCTTTACGCCGAACGCCTGGGAGATTGGTACACCGACAACGTTGACGAAGAGTGGATGAAATTGCGCGCAAAGTGCATGCGTATATTGCAAGAAGAGGCGCAACTCGACGAAATCGTAAGACTCGTCGGTATGGACGCACTTTCTCCCGAAAATCGTCTGACTATGGAAACGGCAAAGTCCATAAGAGAGGACTATTTGCACCAGAACGCTTTCCACGAAGTCGACACGTTCTCGTCCCTCCGCAAGCAAGAGTATATGCTCCGTCTTATCCTCACGTTCGACGAGCTTGCAAAAGACGCGCTTACAAAGAACGTGGACATCGAGGACGTGCTCGAACTCGGCGTAAGAGAACAAATCGGCAGAGCGAAGTATATCCCCGAAAGCGAAATGAACAAATTTGACGAAATTCTTGCCGAAATCAAGAGCGAAATGCGCGCTCTCACCGACGAAGGAGGCATGTGATGTTAAAAGAATACAACACCATAAGAGAAATTGTCGGCCCGCTTATGCTCGTTGAGGGCGTTGAGGGCGTCAAATATAACGAACTTGTCGAGATAAGACAGGAAAACGGCGAAGTCAGAAGCGGCAAGGTGCTTGAAATCAACCGCGACAAAGCTCTCGTGCAGCTTTTCGAGGCGTCGCAAGGCATAAAAATGGCAACTTCGAAGGCGAGATTCCTCGGCCACGGCATCGAACTCGGCGTGAGCGAAGATATGCTGGGCAGAGTTTTCGACGGCATGGGCAGACCGCGCGACGGCGGCGCACCCATTATCCCCGAAATGAAACTCGACATCAACGGTCAACCGATAAACCCCGTTGCGCGCGACTATCCCAACGAGTTTATTCAAACGGGTATAAGCGCAATCGACGGTTTGAACACGCTTGTCAGAGGTCAAAAACTCCCCGTGTTCTCGATGTCGGGTATGCCTCATGCCGAACTTGCGGCACAAATCGCAAGACAAGCCAAGGTTTTGGGCAGCGACGCAAAATTCGCAGTCGTGTTTGCGGCAGTCGGTATCACTTTTGAAGAGGCGGACTTTTTCATCAGCGATTTCAGAAAGACGGGCGCAATCGAAAGAGCTGTCATGTTCATCAACCTTGCAAACGATCCCGCAGTCGAGCGTATTTCCACGCCTCGTATGGCGTTGACGGCGGCGGAATACCTTGCGTTTGAAAAGGATATGCACGTTTTGGTCATCACCACCGACATCACCAACTACGCAGAAGCGTTGCGCGAGGTTTCGGCGGCAAGAAAGGAAGTTCCCGGCAGACGCGGATACCCCGGCTATATGTACACCGACCTTGCAAGCATGTACGAGCGTGCCGGCAGAATCGTGGGAAAGAAAGGCTCTATCACTCAAATTCCTATCCTTACGATGCCCGAGGACGACAAGACGCACCCCATTCCCGACCTTACCGGTTACATCACGGAGGGGCAAATCATCATTTCGCGTGAACTTTACAAGAAAGGCATCGTGCCGCCCATCGACGTTTTGCCGTCCTTGTCGCGTCTGAAAGACAAGGGCATAGGCAATGGCAAGACGAGGGAAGATCATGCAGACACAATGAACCAACTTTTCAGTGCATATGCGCAAGGAAAAGAGGCAAAGGAATTGAGTTCCATTCTCGGCGACGCCGCTCTTACCGAAACGGACAAGAAGTACGCAAAATTTGCCGATGAGTTTGAAAAACAATACGTATCGCAAGGCTTCGACGTCAATCGCGATATAGAAGAAACGCTTGATTTGGGCTGGAAACTCCTCAAAATATTGCCCAAGAGCGAGCTTAAACGTATTCGCGACGAGTATATCGAAAAATACCTCGAAAAAGACGAGGAAGAAAAATAATCATGAGCAAACTCAACGTAAACCCAACCAGAATGGAATTGAGACGGCTCAAAAATCGTCTTAAAACCGCAACGAGAGGACACAAACTCTTAAAGGATAAATCTGACGAAATGATACGTCAGTTTATGCTTTACGTGCGTGAAAACAAGCGTCTTAGAGAGGAAGTGGAAGAGGAACTTGGCGATTCGCTCAAATCCTTTATGCTCGCGCGTGCGGTGTCCAGCGACGCTGTGATAGAAGAGGCAATCGCCATGCCGTCGGCAAAAGTCACGCTCGAAACGTCCTCAAAAAACGTCATGAGCGTCAACGTGCCCGTTTTCACCGTCACGGAAGGGGAAAGCAAAGACTTGTATCCGTATTCGTTTGCAAGCGTCACGAGCGAGCTTGACAGCTCCATATCTTCGCTCACCGAACTGTTGCCCAAACTTTTGAAACTTGCGGAAGTTGAAAAGACGTGCAATATGCTTGCCGACGAGATCGAAAAGAACAGGCGCAGAGTCAACGCGCTCGAATACGTTATGATTCCGCAGCTGGAAGAAACCATAAAGTACATCGTCATGAAGCTCGACGAAAACGAAAGAGGTGCGACGACGAGGCTTATGAAAGTCAAGTCTATGCTTGAAGAAAGACAGGAACAAGAATAAAATTTTGAATTACCATTCCGCTTGCCAAGTGCAGGCGGATTGTATTTTGAGGATAAAATGGCATACGAAAATTGTGTTGTGGAAAATAAAACCTTCGACGAGGAACGTGCATTTTACGGCGCGCGTAACGTCAAAGTTAAAAACGTGTCCATCGACGGCCCGGCCGACGGCGAGAGCGCGTTCAAAGAGTGCCGAGATGTCGAGTGCAAGGATTGCTTTTTTAATTTGCGTTATCCGTTTTGGCACGACCATAATCTTGCAATCGAGAACTGCGAGATGACCGAGCTTTGCAGAGCCGCGCTTTGGTACAGCGAAAACATACGTATCAAAAACGTAAAAATGCACGGCATCAAAGCCTTGCGGGAATGCAAAAACGTCACAATCGATTCATGCGATATCGTATCTCCCGAATTCGGCTGGTCGACGCACGGAATAAATATGGCAAATTCGCATGCGGAAAGCGAGTATTTTATGATGCGCGCAACGGCAATTCGTTTCAAAAACGTGGACTTCAAGGGCAAATACAGCTTCCAATACATCAAGGACGCAGTGTTCGAGGATTGCAATTTCGACACCAAGGACGCTTTCTGGCACGCCGAAAACGTGCTTGTCAAAAATTGCGTCGTAAAGGGAGAGTATCTTGCGTGGTATTGCGACGGCGTAACTTTCGAACATTGCAAAATCATAGGAACGCAACCGCTTTGCTATTGCAAGAATCTCAAACTCATCGATTGCGAGATGATAGACTGTGATTTTGCGTTTGAAAGAAGCGACGTCGAAGCAACCGTAACCACGCCCGTGATAAGCGTAAAAAACATTAAGGACGGGTATGTCGTTCTTCCGTCCGTCGGCGAGATTATTTGTGAGGGCGAAAAGTACAAGGGCGCGGTTGTGGTGTCTAAGAAGTAGAATAATGCAAAAAGTATACAAAACGTTTTTCGCATTGTTTTTGCCCGATTTTTGTTTTTTTGAAAAAAGTTTGTAACCTTTTTCTTGCGAGGGTGTCTTATTTGTGAAAAAACCCAAGGAGGCAACTCCTATGAAGAAAAAAGCAATACTCACTTTTGCAATAGTGATAGCAGTGTGTTGCACGGTTATATTTGCCGCATGCGACAACAAAAATCAACAAGAGCAAGCAAGAAACGAAGAATTTAAGCAAATCGCATTGCTTACGGTCGGCGCACAAGATCAAAAGATCGATTATGCAACCGTCACTCAAAAAGGAACGGGAAGTTTTGTTGTCGAAATCGAAATCAACGGCATCAAATATGACGTGACGATCGGCCAAGACAAGAGCGTGCAATCGGTCAAGATCAATGACCACCAAGTGTCGAAAGAACAAATCCCCGACGCTCCGTTTGAAAACGACAAGTACATTGGCAAGGAAGCGGCAAGAGACAAAGCTCTCGAATATGCGGGAGTGCAACTCAAAGACGTGACAAAACTCGAAATAGATTTCGACTTTGACGACGGCAAATATCTCTATGAGGTCGAATTCAAAGTCGGCGCAACGAAGTACGAATATGACATCGATGCGTTGACGGGCGAAAAGCACAAAGAAGAAATCGACGATAAGACCGTTTATGAAAAAGCACCCGAAGGCGTAGAGTTCAAGGGAGTGGAAGCCGCAACGTCTATTGCAGTGGAAAATGCGCTTGCGGGCTTGAAGGACACAACGCTCACGGCTGCCGACGCGGTTGTCAAAAAGGCGAAACTCGACTATGACAAAGGTTCTTATGTGTACGAAATCGAGTTCACGCTCGGAACCGTTGAGTATGAATATGAACTTAATGCCGTGACAGGCGCAATCATCAAAGTGGAGGTAGAAGGCGAGGTTTACGCCACCGACACAATATCTCAGGACGAGGCAGTCCGCATTGCGACCGCTCAAGCGGGAGTCGATACGACGACACAGCTCAAAGCCAAGCTCGAAGTGGAACACGGCGTTGTCGTATGGGAAATCGAATTCAAGTCCGGCGGATATGAATACGAATACGAAATCGACGCAAAAACAGGCAAAATTCTTGACTACGAAAAGGAAATCGACGACTAAAATCTATGGATCACGACCTTGTAGAACAGCTGTTCAAAAAATATCATAATGACGTTCTGCTGTATGCAATGTCGCTTACAAAGAACGCTTCCGAAGCCGAAGACTTGGCTTCGGAAGCATTTTTCAAAGCACTCGCAACCGCAGATGAAGTCAAAAATTTCAAGGCGTGGATATTGACTGTCTGTCGAAATCTGTTTTTGAACAAGAGGCGGTGGAGATCAAAACTGACACAGCTTCCCGACGAGATTTCGAGCGAGCGCGACGAGGTGCTGTACAAAATAATCGAGGACGAAAACTATCGCGCACTGTATAATGCAATCAGTCTTTTGCCCAACAATCTTAAAGAAATCATACTGCTGTTTTACTTTGAGGATATGAAAATCGAAACCATATCCTCGATTGTAGGCAAGAGCGAGAGCAATGTTAAGGTTATGTTGTATCGCGCAAGGGAACAAATAAAAAAGATTTTGGAGAAGTGATATGGATTTTGAAAAAGCATACGAAAAATATAAGGACGGTGTTGCAAACGAAGAGGAAATCGTATTTGTCGAGCAAGAACTCGAAAAAGCTCGCAAAATGACGGAAATCATCGATGCATACGAGTATAAAAAGGCAATCAGCGATGATGTCGACGAGGCGAAAATCAAAAAAGCGCAAAAGAAGTATGCAAAGAAAAACACTCTGAAGATTTTGACGATATCGATAATCGTTTTGGCACTTGCTGCCGCCGTCGTCCTGAGCGCAGTGTTCGGCACAGCGTTCGGTTCTGCAAACAAAAACCGCAATTACTCGAAAACGGAGGCAGAGCAAATCGCACTCACTTACGTTGTAAAAAACTTTGGAGAAAGCACAAAACCGGTGCTTGCAAAAAGCGATGAGGAGATCGACTATTCAAGCGATCTCAAACATTCGGTATACGTTTACGAAGTGAAAATTTACATCGGCTACGTCAATGAAGTCGAGGTGAAGGTAAACGCAAAAACAGGCAAGGTTGTGGACGTAAACATAAGTTCCATTTAATGTGCGACATCGCCCAAACTTGCTTGCAACGAAAAGTAAAAAGATAACAAAAAAACACGCGTCGGCGTGTTTTTATTGTGTCAAAAAACCATCGGACAGACCGATGGTTTTTGATTTTTATCATTCGCTCGCATATCGTTTTAATCCGACATATCGTTTTGAGTGTTCCGAATAGGATTTTGAACGTCAGTCAAAAAGCAAATCGCTTATGCAACCGCAGTATACTTGCCGATAAATGCCCCACTCACGGCATAAAACGGTGGAGCGGAGATAGCCGTCGCGCTTTTTGAAGTCGGAATCGAGATATTCCACGCCGAGATTGTTTGCAATCTCGTTGCCGATTCGGTTGATGAGAGGAGCGTTTTTGTGCGGACTTACCGTGAGGGTGGTTGCAAAATAGTCGAAATCGTCGGAGTGAGCTTTCAGATATTCGGCGGTTTTTTCAAGACGTAATGTGAAACAGAGCTCGCATCTCGCACCGCCTTCGAGGTCGTTTTTATGCCCCTTGACGTAGGAAATATATTCGCTTTCGTATTGGCCGGGAACGATAAGTCGTACGCCTTTAAAATGCGAAATCACGTCTTTAAGTGCGTTTTCACGTTTGATAAACTCTTCTTTTGGCAAGATATTGGGATTGTAATAAAACACCGTCACGTCAAAGTGCGGCGTAAGATATTCAAGTACGCTGCTTGCGCAAGGTCCGCAACACGCATGCAAAAGAAGTCGTGGCTTTTGCGCGGACGCTTCGGCAAGCGCAATTTCGTATTCAATCGTTCCGATTTTCGGCGTTTTGTTTTTCATATTTTCAGTATAGCATAACAATGCGAGAAAACGCCAACTATTTTGTTATTGTTTTATCAAATGTGCTGTGTTATAATTCAAAGTGTATTTACGCGCGCGAGCATATACGAGATTTTGCTCGTCGCAACGGAGGCTGTATGGCAGAGTGCGTATTGAAAGCCCTGAATATAAAAAAGACTTTCGTCACCGGCGAGGTTGAAACGCCTGTGTTGAAGGGCGTCGATTTCACACTTGACGATGGCGAGTTTGTGGCAATCGTAGGCGAATCGGGAAGCGGTAAATCCACGCTTTTGTATATTCTTGCCGGCATTGACAAACCGAGCGAGGGTAGCGTCGAGCTTTTGGGACAAGACCTTTGCAACGCTCCCGACGAGGAAATCGCGCGGATGAGAAGAAGAGATTTTTCTTTTGTCTATCAGTTCGACAATCTCGTGCCAAATCTCACCGTGTACGAAAACGTGACGTTGCCCTTGATGCTTGACAAGCAAAAAGAGAGCGAATACAAGGCTCGTGTGGACGAAATTTTGGAATATCTCGGCATTGCAAAACGCAAGGACGCTTATCCTCGTCAGCTTTCGGGAGGCGAGCAACAGCGCGTTGCCATTGCAAGAGCCCTTGCGACAAATCCGAAAATCATCTTCCTTGACGAGCCGACGGGCAGTCTTGACAAGGAGCGCGGCCGTCAGGTTATGGAACTTTTGAAAGACATAAATTTAAGTCGCGGCGTCGCGCTTGTCATGGTCACGCACTCTCCCTCTCACGCAGAGTATGCATCTCGCATTGTAAAAATGGAAGACGGCTTGCTTGTCTGATTGCGTGAAAATATGCACGCGGACGGCAAGGACAACTCGGGAGCGTAACGCCAACAGAAAAAAGCAAACAAATTTTTTATTCTATGACAATGTTCAAACTGGCTCTGAAAAACATCACGTCGAAACCGATGCGGTTTGTCGCCACGACTTTGGCAGTCGCGGTTGTAGTCGCGATGATTTTTTGCATGATTTCTTTCAAGGGTGCGGTTTTCGACTATATTTATGCCACCGAAACGGCTTCGGCAGGCGTGAGCGACATCACGATTTCCACCAACAGCACAAGCGATCGCATCATGAAAGACGATCCGTTGCAAAGCGTTGAGGGTATAGAACAAATCGTACCGTCGCTCAAACTTTACGCAATGTACGGAGAGGAATACGTCGGCGTGCGCGGTTTCAAAAAAGGACAGCTCGAAACGCTTGCAAAAATAGAGATTGTCGAAGGCGACATAGCCAAGTTGCAAAGCGGAGAGCGGAGCGACGATATAATCGTATCGCAAGATGCGGCAAAACATTTCGGATGGAGCGTGGGCGACAGGGCGGAGTTTGTGCTCGGAACGAAAAAAGTGGTTTGCTACATCGGCGCAATCGCAAAGCAAAGCGGATATTTTCTTGACGACGCACCTTATTTGATGCTCGGGCTCACCGAGAACTTTTCAAAACTCATACTTTCAAGTGAAAATCTTTGCAACGAGATTCACGTCGTTCTGAGCGACAAAACGAAAGTGGATGCAACCGTAAATGCGATTTTGGCAATGGACGTCTACAAAGATATGCTCGTTTCGCCGTCAAAGGACGCAAAGTATATCGAAGAACAAACTCAAAGTTTGACAGCTCCTATCGTGCTTGCGGGCGGAGCGGTGCTTGCGCTGGGCATTGCGTTTATCGTGTTGTTGTTTATGATGAGCGAGGGCGAAAAAGTCAATCTCATATCAAAGCTCAAAGTCGTGGGCGCAACAAAAAAACAAATATTTGCGTTGTTCGTCACGGAAAGTGCGATTCAAGCATGTATCGGCACTCTTGTAGGCTCTGCGCTTGCGGTGGGAATTTTCGTAGGACTTTTGAAACTCACCTTGTCGCAAAGCGTAACTTTCGGCATATCGGTAGGATATTTATTCCTCGCAGGCGGAATCGGACTTGTCTGCTCGATTTTGAGCTCGCTCCTGCCTATTTTGCGTTCTTTCAAAGGCAGTATAAGGGAAAATCAACTTGACGTAAGCAAGCCGTCGAAGGTGGGCGTTGCGCTCGTAGTTTTGTTTACATTGCTCACGATTGCGAGCGTCGTTGTCGAATTTTGTGTTCCGACCGCAAGGGCGATTACAGCGGTATTTTCAATGATTTTTGCCATTGCGTTGCTTGCCGTCGCTTGCTCGAAAGTTCTTAAAATCAGCGGAAAAGTTATAGCAAAAACTCACTCTCCCGCAATAAAAATAGGTGCGAAAAGCATTGTACGCGACAAGCGTTTTGCGCGTTCGGTGACAATGCTCACCGTCGGCATGATCATTGCGATGATGCTGTTTATGGCGTATTCGCTTACGACGAGCATATTTACGTCCTACGTTGACGAGTTCAAAGACATGGTGTTTGTCACCAACATTCAAGCCGACGTAGACGTTTCCCGGTTCGAGCAAATCGACGGGGTGAAGTCTGCCACAAAAATGGTGTGGGGCAATGCCGATTTGATTGTGGACGGCAAGGAAAAAACAATGAACGTACTCGGTTCGAAAGACGTTCTTGAAATGGTGGATTTTGAGTATATTACGCCAAAAACAACGGTTTACGAACGCATTTCAAGCGATAAACCGTATGTTTTTGTAGATTATGCTCTATGCGAACTGTACGGGGTTCAAGAGGGCGATACGCTTGAGATGACGCTTGACGGCGCAAAGAAATCCGTCGTCGTGGGCGGCATATTGAAGCACACGCTGTTTAGCGGCAACTACGTGGTTTTGTCGCAGGAAAGCATTGAAAACCTGTTCGGCAAAAAGGTTGACACCGTGCTCGCAATCATTGACGGAGATATGGATTCGACCATCGGATTGTTGCGCGAAAAGTTTGCAGGCAACAACTATTACGTCATCGAAACGCTTGAAGCGTTCAAGTGGGAAATGGAAAGCATGCAATCCGTGTTCGACCTCATCGGCACGCTTGCCGTCGTCGTGACGATTTTCATTTTTGCGGTTACGGTCGTGTCTACGCTCATCGGCAGAGCGACGTCGCAAAAGGGCAGAGTCGCACTGCTCAACGCAGGTATGTCCAAAAATTCGTTGCTGGGTGCGGAAGTGTTTGAGCACGCTCTCGTTGCAGTGGTTTCGTTTGCCGTATCGTTTGCGTTTTCGGTGCTTATCACTTCGAGCCTTATCCATGCGCTCCGTCTGTTCGGACTTTACTTCGAGTTTATGTACGAAGCGTGGGTGGTGGCTTGCGTGGGCGGCGCAATGAGCGCAGGTTATACTCTCGTACCCCTTGCGCTTTGCTTCAAAAAAGGTTATAATATCAAAAAGGTATAGATATGAAAAAGTCTAAAAACGTCCTTATATTGTTGCTTGCCCTCGTGCTTTTGATGAGCGCGAGTCTTGTTGCGTGCAACAATCGAGGAAATGTCGCGCAAAAAGAGCGTGCAAAACAGACGAGCAGAGTTGAGCAAACATTTCTTTCGGGCATAAACGAAAAATGGAGCGCAAATCTTTCGGATGAGGAGATTGCGACGCTTGAAAATGCGGGCGATTACGTCGTCACGAAAGGTTGGACGAGCCTTGTTTGTGACGTAGTAAACGCTTCGGGTTTGCAAACCGCAAAGATAAAGTCGCTTGCCGATTCGCTTGAAAGCGAGGAAGGGAAGAAACTTCTCAAAGAGTTTTCGAACAACGCAGAGCTTCTCGTGCCTATGCTCAAACAAATCGGGCTTACCGCAAGCGACGTTTCTACGCTTGCCTACGATTTGATTTCAAAACTTATAAGCGACGGTAGAAACACCGTTTCGAATATAGTCGACCGTTTGGACAACGTGAAAGACGTTATGATTCGAAACTCTGCAAGTGCGGCGGCACTCGAAAACGTGTCCGCCAACAGAGCGGTGTTGAACCTTGCAAAGCAATCTCTCAACGCAACCGACGCGCAAAAGAGCGAGATGCAGAGTGCGCTTTCAAACGCGCAAAGCGCAATGAGCGAGTTGATTGCGTTTGCATACGACACCTCGGTCAACACGCTGACGGACGAGCTTTATTCAAAACTTTTCGGTGACGACGGCGCACTGTCCAACGTGTCCGAGAGCGAATTGGCAACGCTTGTGAGCGCGCTTTTGAGCAACGTTTCGAGGCTCAAAAACGCTCTTACGCAAAGCGAAATCGAAAAACTCGACGTCGCGCTCGATTTGTTTATAAGCAATTTCGACAACAAGAGCATATCTTCGGCGGTGTATTCGCAAATCATCAAATACGCAAAATACGCGTATATGGCGGTTGACGTGATACCTTCTCTTTGCGACGTTGCGCTTGCAAGCAAGGACGTGATGTCGAACAAGGATTTCATCACCGACTTTTTGAGCGTCGTAAAACTAGACGAAGAGAAAAAACTCAACGAGTCCACAAGTTCGCTCAACAAACTCGTTTTGGCGGCAAGGCTTATCGACGGGGTTATGGAAAGCGGCAAGTTTGACCAAAACGGCATAAACGGACTTATCGACAGAGTTTGCGAGCAAGGAGCGGAAGGCTATCAAAAAGCTATGCCGGTGATAATTCTCGACCTTCTTCTCAACGTGTCCGATCTCGTCAAAGAAATCGAGGGTGATACTTTGAAGCCCGCACATCCAGATATAATCGAGCAAGACACGCTTTTGATTATGCTCGGTTCGCTGCTTTTCAACGCAAATATCGACAAGCTCAAACAGAGCTATTACGATTTTGAAATGAATCCCACTCAAAAGAATTTGTCCGCGCTGTACACGACGGCGTCCCTTTGCGGCTTTGAAAGCATAATTGGCGAGAGCAATCCAAACAAGCGCCCGGCGGAAGTTACAGACGAAACTTTGCCGTATATCAAGAGCTGGTACAACTGGTATATCGGCAAAATCGAGGACGTCAGCACAAAGATTGCGTCTTGTATTCCTGCGGTCAAAAACGATTTGAAAGCGTTTATCGCCGATTATTATGAGGAAAACTCGGCAAGTAGAGCCGCAATAAAACAAATCGCAAATTGGCAAATCTTCGCAAGCGACGTTGACAGCAACAACGTGCAAAACGTATATATGCCCGTTTTGTCCGAAAGCAAAATTCTCGGTGCGGCGATTTTGTTTGTGTGGTGAAACGCTTGACAGCGTATGAAAAATAGGATAATATCAAAATAGATAAAAAAATATCGAATCAAAAACGATGTGCGTCGGCAAAACGGAGTGTAGGGTGCGCCCGAAACGATGGCAACAACCGACAAGAGAACGGAGTGTAAGATGACGAGCAAAATCGCAACATTTTTGCGCTACCGTTTGAGGTGGCGCATTTTTTTTGAAAGGAGTGTCAAATATGAAAAAGATAGGCGTTGTGGGCATAGTCCTCAAAGGCGACAAGAGCGTTGCTGTCGAAATGCAAAAAGTTTTGAGCGATTTTGCGGATATTATCATCGGGCGTATGGGCGTGCCGCGAGAGGAAGCCAACGCAATCGCACTTATCGTCGAGGGTACGCAGGAGCGTATATCCGCGCTTACGGGCAAACTTGGACGATTTGAAAGTTTGCACGTTAAATCCGCAATAACTTCGTTTGAAGTTTAACACCTTTTCGAAGACGGAATTGGAGTCGCAAGGCGACGACCGGTCGCTCGAGCGTCATTGCGGT
>ERZ780005.77-NODE-77-length-27842-cov-3.41501_pt1 | contig 27842 bp, 19 predicted proteins | sample MGYA00511874_ERZ780005 | MGnify/ENA primary metagenome ERZ780005 (study PRJEB29588, sample SAMEA2150310) | human gut metagenome | biome: human gut; feature: human-associated habitat; material: faeces | place: Denmark | collected 2008/2010 ...
GAAGGAGTGTACTGGACGTACACGACTGATGAGGCAGGAATATAGACCGAAAAGACGAGCAAAGATTACCAAGTTATATTTTAAGGATTACCTAACTATTTGATACAATGGAAGAAACTGAACTTCTCGGAATCCAGAACTATTCCGAACCGATGATGTCTACGATACAGAGTCTGGCGGAACTCGGCATGAGATTCGGACTGAATCTCCTTGTCTGCTTCCTGATTGTGTATCTTCTGTATTTCCAAAAGCGTGGAAGGAAAGACTATGTATTCACGTTCATAGCCTTTTCTTCAGCGATGCTCCTTCTCCTTTACACGATGGGCCGTGTCGATGTAGGCGTAGGTCTTACTTTGGGCCTCTTCGCAATATTCGGCGTAATCCGTTACAGGACAGAGACAGTGCCTATCCGTGAAATGACATACTTGTTCATAATAATCGCTCTTGCAGCAGTGAACGGCTTGGCCCCTCTGTACAACGTTGTCGGAGTGGACAGCAACAGCCCCCATTATGAGCTCAGCAGCGGTCATCTTCTTGTGACATTCATTGCAAATGCCTTTGCGGTTGTTCTTGTATGGGTTCTGGAACGTAGCGTGGGTATGAGCAGAAGCGCAAGCAAGGTGATATTGTACGACCGCATTGACCTTATCCTTCCTTCCCGGAGGGATGAACTTGTGGCCGACATTGAGCGCCGCTGCGGTGTGCATCCCGAGCGGATTGAAATCGGCAACGTCGATTTTCTGAAGGATGCCGCATATGTCAAGATTTACTACAATTTGCCGGCAGGGGAGTCGCAGTCTTCGGTCACGGAGATTATGCGCAACAAGCAATTTATTGAAAACCAGGAATTTGAATCTTAATAATAAATGTCAATGATAAAGAAACTAATTGCAAGTCTGATTGCTGCAACCGCGCTTGTGTTTATTGCAAATGCGCAGGAAAACTCGTTCAAGAGCAGATTTTCTGCTTCAGCAGACTGGAAAATCGCCAAGGGGCTCCACCTCGAGACCGGATATGAACTGAGAACCAAGGATTCGTGGAATGGAATCGAGAGGCATATGGTCAATGTCGGTATGTCGTACAAGGTCTGCAAGTTCCTGAAGGTCGGAGCGGACTATGATTTTATCGGCCATTATAATTCAGCATCCGTTTTCAAGCCGCGCCATCGTTTCGGTGCTGAAGTGACAGGTACTGTGGATGCAGGTAACTGGCGTTTCAGCTTCAGAGAACGTTTGCAGTTCACCCACAAGTCTTATGGCGTGAACAGATATCAGGAGGCTAGGAATGATTTCGACCTGAAGTCCCGTGCCAAGGTCGCGTACCGCGGCCTGAAGAACTGGGAGCCATATGCGTATGTGGAAATCAGGAATACTTTCAATGCCGCCTCTTTCAATGCCTCATATGATTCTGCCTCAGCTTCTTACTCCGACTATGAGTTCCTTGGCTACAATGATGCCTATGTGAACCGTGTCCGCGGAGCCGTCGGAGTCGAGTGGAAAATCAACGATCATCACGGCATTGATTTCAAGCTTATGCAAGACTGGGAAAAGGACAAGGAAATCGACACGAACAAGGAGGGTACCAAACTCAAGGCCTACGCCGTCGAGAAGTCGTTCAACACGATTCTGGCTATCGGCTACTGCTTTTCGTTCTAGCCGCCACGTCGTCGCAAAACACAAACAACAATGTCCTGGAAAACATCAGCTTTCCAGGACATTGTTGTTTCGTCAGATTTTGTCCAGATTAAAACGTTTTCCGGCGGACAAGCTGTAATATTCCCCATTTGTCCGGGCTAAAACGTTTTCTCGCGGACAAACTGTCACTCACAACAACTTGTCCGTAAAATATGCCCTTTTTGCGGACAAACTCGGCTTAGGGGACTGCCTGCGCAACCTATTTTCTGCCGCAGTCGCGTATCAGTGAACGTATATAGCCCGTGATGTCATCATTGATAAGTTCCTCGATAGTCGTCTTCATTCTGAATCTCCAGTAGAACGGCGAGATTGCTGGGACATTGATCCTCTCCTTGTCCGGATCCTCCATGCAAAGTTCCGGCTTGAGCGACAGATAATCCTGGAGCGGCAGAATCGCCAGCATGGACGCGGACTGAAGATGCATCAGTATGATACTCAGGCAGATGTCAGGCGTACAATCGGCCGGAGCCTCGCCATATTTGCCGAGAACCTGATTCCAGAAACGCTGGGTGACGCCCTTGTCCTCCTTCCACCAGGCGCGGAGCGGACTCATGTCATGTGTCGAAGTCGCGCAGACGGAGAAATACGGATAACTCCAGGTGTCGGCAAACTCATGCTGGGCATCCTTCGGCATACGCTGGATTTCCAACGACAGGATACGGAGTTCCCTCATCACGTCAGGCACGCAATCCGGAATCATACCCAAGTCCTCGCCACACGCAAGCATTCGTGTACCGGCCAGCAAATCAGGCAGTTTACGAAGTGCGGAATCACGCCAGAACGCATTGTGCCTCCTGTAGAAGAAATCGTCATGCAACCTGTTGAAGGCGTCCTTCTGCCAGTCAGGAAGATTGCGGAAATGATCGGTATTCTGAGCCGCGATGCGGGGATGCCAGTAGCCCTTCCTGTGAGAATCTTCCACAAAGAGAGTGTCAATGCCGTCAGACGTGTACCAGCCTGTGCTGATGTCGAATCCCATCGATGCCAACTCGTTGGTACTGAACGGTAATGCCGGGTAGAAATGGCCTAGGAGACCGCTGCTTGCCCCTGTCGGAACCTCCCAAATGCGGAAAAATCCGAGGATATGGTCAATGCGGAAGAAGTCGAAGTACTGCTCCATGTTCTTCAGCCTGGCCCTCCACCATGCAAAATTGTCTTCCTCCATCTTGTCCCAGTTATATGTCGGGAAACCCCACAACTGACCATCGGCAGAGAACGCATCAGGCGGAGCGCCGGCCTGGGAATTCATGTTGAACTGGGAAGGATGCTGCCATGCATCCACGCTGGTCCTGCTCACGCCGATAGGAAGGTCACCCTTGAAAGTGACGCCATGTTTTCTGGCATAGTTCCTGGCATCGACGAGCTGCCTGTGCAGGTGGAACTGGACAAAGGACTGATAGTCAGCCTCTTCTCTGTTCTCTGCAAGGACTGAAGCCGCTTTCCTTGCACTATATGAAGCATATTTTCCCCACTTGGAAGAATCACCTGTTCCGGTCTTGCAGAGGAGAATCCTGAAAGCGCAGTATGCGTCGAGCCAGTCGGCATTTTCCTCTATGAATTTCTTGTACTCTGCAGAACCGCTGACCTTTGCCCATGTCGAAGCGAAAGCCTTTCGCATGAGACGGTCCTTCTCCTGATTGACTCTTTCGTAATCCACCTCCGGAAGGGCCTCAAGTTCTGTTTTCAATGTCTTGTAGCTGCTGTCCCTGCGGACACCTGCCTCAGGAAGATAGACGAACTGCGGATGCAGGGCATAGATGGAATTCGCGCTGTACGGATATGAATCCACCCAAGTGCCTGTCATGGTCGTGTCATTGACAGGAAGAAGCTGTATGACTCTCTGGCCTGTAGCCGCTACCCAGTCCACGAGTTTCTTCAGGTCGTGGAAGTCTCCGATACCGAAACTGTCCTCAGTCCTCAGAGAGAAAACAGGAACGGCAGTGCCGGCGCATTTCCAGTTGGTCTGGAACATCTTCTCGGGAGACATGTCGTCATTGACCTTGAACTTAGGGGAGTCTTGGTCGATGCTGAAAACCTTGTCGGCAAATGCCGATGTGAAGAAAGGGGCAGCTACCGGGATATCGGTCCATTTGTCCTCTATATCAGTGGCTTCCGTATCCGTGATGATATGGTTCTTCCATTCGCGGCGAAGCCTTCTGCCGTCTTTCCAGCACTCGTAATGGTACTCGGTTCCGGACGGAATCCTGCTCTCCGGCATTGACAATTCCCAGATTCCGCCGGGACGGTAATTCATGTCGGCGCGCTCGTTACCGAATGAAAGTTTGATTTCCTCACCCCATGAGGTCTGATATGTGATTCTGAAAGTACGTGTCATAATTCGTTGTTTGTTGTGGTTTTGTGACCGCTAAATTATATACAAAAAACAACATCCGAAAATGACTTGCCTGTATTTTCGGATGAGATGTCGTTTTTAGGCGATGAACTGTCAGCAGGTGGTGTTTTCAAGCCATTGGAGAAAGTCCTCTGATCTCGAGCGGCTGACGAGAATTTCCGGACCTGAACGTGGAACTGCATTAATCTTGAGCCTTCCTCCCTGCAGTTTGATTATGCTCTGCACTGCTGATGAAGCGATTATGCAGCCGCGGGAAATCCTGAAGAACCTGGACGGCGACAGCTGTGATGACAGGATGTCAAGTGACTGGTCCATAACATATTTAGACCCGTCGGAAGTGAACATCCATGTGACCTTGTCCTCGGAAAGGAAATACGCGATGTCATTGACAGGAATAGGAAGAATCTTGTCGTTCAGGCGTACCATGAACTTCTGCCGGTACTCATGCTGTGTGCCGGAGATGGTGGAGAGGAGGGAAGACATGTCAGTGACGCCTGCTGAATTGCGGCAGCGCTGCACGGCCCTGTCCAGGTCTTCTTTTTCGATAGGCTTCAGCAGATAGTCCACGCTGTTCACCTCGAATGCCTTGACGGCGTAACTGTCATAGGCTGTGGTCATTACGATCTTTGCATCGACATTGATCTGCCTGAAGATGCTGAAACAGTCACCGTCAGAAAGCTCCACGTCCATGAATATGACATCGGCGGAATGCTCCTTCAGCCACTCGACCGTGCCGCTGACAGAACTTGTCATGCCGACGATTTCCAGATCCGGATAATATTTCTGCAGAGTGCGGCTCAGGTTGGCCTGTGCCATCGGTTCGTCTTCGACTATCAATACTTTTAGTGCCATAATTCGAGTTTTTTAGGAGGTTTTCTGTGCGGGCAGCAGCGGAAGCGATACGGAATAATCCGTTCCATTGTCATTGATTTCAATGTCATTGCCCGACAAATCAATGTATTGCTGGCGGATGTAGTTCAGACCGACTTTTGTGGAGTCTTCTCCAAGCGCCACCTTCGGATATTTGTTGTTGGTCACGATGATTCTGGAATCCCGTGCCGTTATGTTTATGTGGAGCGGATTGTCCGGAGACACCCTGTTATGTTTGATTGCATTTTCTACAAGCATCTGGATCGAGCACGGCACCACCTCGTAAGACATGAAAGACTCGGGGACATCGACATTGACCTCGAACCCTGACGCGAAGCGTACTTTCAGCAGGTCGGTATATTTTTCGGTGAAGTCCATTTCCTCGCCCAGGCTGATGGCTGTAAGCGAGTCATTTTTAAGCATATACCTGTAGATGCCGGCGAGTTTGTGGACGAAAAGGCTTGCGTCCTCGTTCTTGTTGTCGCAGATCAGGCAGTCCAGGACATTCAGTGAATTGAACAGGAAATGCGGGTTCACCTGCTGTTTCAGTTTCAGATATTCGAACTGGGCCTTGTGTCTTTTCATCTTCTCGGCTTTCACATCCTGATGCGTAACTCTCACGTAATCAGCCATATATACAAGGACATAAAACAGTATTTCAGCGATGAATACCACTACAGCCGTCTCTACCAGATCATGAACCGGAGGCAACTGCTGTATGGAAAACGGAAGGTCAATGCCAACGGCGAATGTCGCGCCGAGAACGGCAAGAACCACGAATGAGGTCAATGCCATCCAGCGGAAATATGCAGGCTTCTGGCGGAGCCTGGTCCTGGCGAACCTTATATATATAACATTAAGGCAAATCAGAATGATGCAGACAGGAATATTGTACATCAGTCTCACCAGGTTCTTGTACAATCCTCCGTTTGACAGGATGTTCATGTCGCTCAGCGCGATGATGGCCAGTCTGAAAAGGAAGATGGCGAGCACGACCGCTATCAGCCGCGGCATGTGCGGCATTCTGATGGAGCCGGAGGACAGACGGAGCCGATTGAGGATATTGCCGACGAGTATCGTGCTCCATCCGAGGAGCTCTGTCGTAAATGCCGTGGAAATGGCATGGACAGCAAGGTCGGAGCTGAAAATCATGCCTATCAAGTTGGCTCCGGCAGTTCCCAGAAGATATCCGGTAACATTGATGATTATGATTATTCCGGCCGTGAACTCCAGATTCAGGTTCTTTTTCAGGCAGACGAGAAGTATCATCGCCATAGTGAGCACGGTGAGGAACAGTTCGTCTCCGATTCCGGCCTCGAGGCACAGAATGGTCACGGCTGCATGGAGCAATGCAAATATATGTATTACGCCCGAGGGCTTTATCTTAGACAAGTTCATAACTCAAGTTTCAAGTGTCTGTGTGGTATGCCGGTGTGCAACCGCCACAGTCCAAAGTTAGGAATAATTGCCTGAATTAAAAAACCGCTTTTCATTCGTCGTCTGATTTTTTCCGTCCGTCAGCCAATTCCGACCATCCGTCCTGTCACATATTTTTAATAGGATATTAATAAATATATTTGCAAACGTTTTAAGGCTCACGGAAGTACCTGAGGCCTTGACAGTGACAGAAACGGAACTTGACAATTCCGTGACCACATAGAACAAACGAAAACCAATGAACAAGAAACCGAAATTATCTTTTTGGCAGATATGGAATCTCAGCTTCGGATTCCTTGGTGTCCAGATAGGATATTCACTGCAGAATTCAAACACGTCCACGATATTCGAATCACTCGGCGCCGACGTAAGTCACTTGAGCTATTTCTGGTTGGCGGCACCTCTTGCCGGAATGGTCATCCAGCCTATCGTGGGTATGTTCTCAGACGGGACATGGACCAGATTCGGCAGACGCATCCCGTATATACTCGGAGGAGCATTGATTTCGACTATAGCACTTATGCTCATGCCGAACTGCCCGACTCTTCTGGCATTGGCCCCTCTCGCGATGGGAGCGTTCATCCTCCTTTTCATGGACCTTTCTTTCAATGTTACCATGCAGCCGTTCAGGGCGCTTGTCGCTGACATGCTCGACGATTCGCAGAAGACAGAAGGTTATGTCGTCCAGACTTTCCTTATTAACATAGGTGCCGTAATAGGAGCCGTCCTCCCGCTGATTATGACATGGGCCGGTGTAAGCGACGAAGCTGTTCCCGGTCAGGTTTCATCCCACATTGCATGGTCCTATTATATAGGAGGTGCAATCCTTCTGGCTACCGTCCTGGTGACAGCATTCAAGACCAAGGAGTATCCTCCGAAGGAATTCGCCGAGTACAATGGAATCGCCGAGGTCAATGCAAGTGTACCTGCGGAGAAGCCAAGTTTCATGACATTGATAAAGAACACTCCGTCCGCGATGATCCGCATCGGTGTGACACAGTTCTTCTCTTGGGCGGCGCTGTTCATCATGTGGACATATCTGAAACCGGCCATAACCGGTTCAGTGACAGCAGGTGGCTTGCTTCTTACGGAAGGTGAGACACAGACCTGGGTCGGAGTCCTTAACGGAGTCTATCCGATTCCTGCCTGTATCGCCGCATTGTTCATGACGAAGCTCGCTACCAGATTCGGAAACAAGAGAGTCTATGCCACATGTCTCCTTTTCGGAGTTCTCGGCTTCGCCGGACTCTGTCTGCTGAAAGACAAATATGCATTGATGATACCGATGCTGGGTATCGGAATTGCCTGGGCCGGCATTCTCGCCATGCCTTACGCGATTCTTTCCCGCACAGTCGACCCGAAACGTATGGGCGTTTACATGGGTATCTTCAATTTCACCATCACTATACCGCAGATAGTCATCGGACTTACCGGAGGAGTCATCGTGAAATACTGTTTCGGCTCGAATGCCGTGATGATGTTGGCATTGGCCTGCGTCTTCATGCTGTTGGCTGCGGTGTCTGTCTCTTTTATCAGAGAAAATTGAAAATAATTACTATATTTATTAAACTAATAACAATAAGATCCTATGAACAGATTTCTATCTTTTATAGTGGGACTGATGGGACTGCTTCTCATCACCCCTGATCTGTCAGCCCAGAACGGGTTTGAAGTAAGGGGTACCGTCACGGATCAGACCGGCCAGCCTGTAATCGGCGCGACCGTTCTCGAAAAGGGTACTACCAACGGATTGTCGACTGACATTGACGGCAATTACACACTGAAAGTGTCCTCAGCTGATGCAATCATTGAAGTCAGCTGCATCGGATACAAGACCGTGACCTTCGTGGCAAAAACCAATCCTGCGAAGACTGTCATTCAGGAAGATTCCATGTATCTGGACGATGTAGTGGTCATCGGTTACGGTACAGTCAAGAAGAGCGACATGACCGGTTCCGTTACCGCCATCAATGCGGAAGAGGTCAACCGTGGAGCCGTTACTTCTCCGAGTTCAATGCTTCTCGGTAAGGTTTCCGGACTTAACATCACTCCTGCGAACGGACAGCCGGGTTCTTCTTCTACCATCAGAATCCGCGGTGCGGCATCTCTTACCGCATCCAATGACCCTCTCATTGTCATTGACGGTGTACCTGTAACAAAAGACGGTGGTGCCGGCATGGGCGATCCGCTTGCTACTGTCAATCCTAACGACATCGAGTCTTACTCTGTCCTCAAGGATGCGTCCGCTACCGCAATCTACGGTTCCCGCGCTTCCAACGGTGTGATCATCATCACTACCAAGAAAGGAACAGGCAAAGGAATCCACGTAGGCTACAGCGGAAGCGTTTCCCTCAAGCAGAATACCGATGCCATCAAGATGATGGACGGAGACCAGTTCTTCGACTATATCAAGGAATATCGTCCTGAAGCTATCGAACTTCTCGGTGTGGACGGTACAATGTACAACACTAACTGGCAGGATCAGATTTACCGTATCGGCGTGAATACTGACCACAACATCAGCCTTTATTCAGGTGGAGTTGTTCCTTTCCGTGTCAGCATGGGCTACAACTTCGACCAGGCTACCATCAAAGTCGGTGACAACCAGAGAGGTAACATTGACGTAAGCCTTTCTCCTAAATTCTTCGACGAGCATCTTTCGATTAATTTCAATGCCAAAGGCGTATATCAGCATACCAACTGGGCCAACAACCCTGTAGAGAGTGCTCTTTCATTCGATCCTACCAAGCCTATCTATTTCACGGATGCTGAAGGCAACATCGACAAGACTGCCATTTCCAACGGTTACTGGAACTGGTTCAGCGCAGGTGTGCCTAATACCATGGCAGCTGCCAACCCTCTTTCTGCAGTTTATGACTACGTCAACTACGGACATACCTACCGTGGAGTAGGCAACTTGCAGATTGACTATAAGGTACACGGACTTGAGGCGTTGAGGGCAAACCTGAACTTGGGTATGGATATCGCCAGGACCAACGGCACCAAGTACAATACCGTCGGTTCACGCAGTTCGCTTACCAGTGCTCCTGACCTCTATGAGAAGTACAAGAACTTCAACAAGAACATGCTTCTGGAGGCCTACCTCGACTACAATGAAACTTGGGGAAAACACAATTTCAATGCGATGGCAGGTTATTCTTGGCAGCACAACTATATCAAGTACGAGAACTCGCAGTACTACAACAATGACAGGGAAACCGTATATCATATCGCTCCTGTCAATGCCAAAGAGTACTATCTGATTTCATTCTTCGGACGTCTCAACTACGGCTTCGATTCGAGATATCTCTTCACTTTCACCGCCCGCGGTGACGCATCCAGCCGTTTCTCTCCTTCAAACCGTTGGGGTTTCTTCCCTTCTGCAGCATTCGCTTGGAACATTGCCAATGAGGAATTCCTGAAGGGCAACAGGTCAGTATCAGCCCTCAAGTTCCGTCTCGGATGGGGACGCACCGGACAGCAGGATATCGGAGACGACTACTATCCTTATATCGCAAGATACTATGAATCAGCGTCTGTGACGATGCAGTATCCTATGGGTGCTGACGGCAAGTCTTACAACCTTCTCTCACCATTGGCCTACAACCCTAACATCAAGTGGGAGACAACTGAGACTTACAACGTAGGTTTGGATTTCGGTTTCCTCAATGACAGGATTTCCGGTACAGTCGAGGCTTACTACCGCAACACATTCGACCTTCTGAACAATATCTCAATTCCTCTCGGTTCGAACTTCGGCAAGCAGGTGATTTCCAATATCGGAACAATGGTGAACAAGGGTATCGAACTCTCAGCCAACTTCGTACCTGTAGAGACCAAGGACTGGAACTGGAAAATCGGTGGAAACATCACCTTCCAGGACGTGAAGATTACCAAACTGACCAACAGCGATGAAACTTACCTCGGAGTAGAGACAGGCCCTTCAATGGGTGCCAATGTAGGCTTCAGCTCACTCCACCGAAAAGGCTTCGCTCCATATACATACTATATGTACCAGCAGCTCTATGATGCTGAAGGCAAGCCAGTCCAGAATGCTTTTGCAGATCGCAACGGCGACGGCAAGATCAATGCTGATGACCGTTACATGACCGGCTGCAGCGCCACACCTTGGGCTTACTATGGTATCAGCACCCAGGTAAGATACAAGAACTGGGATTTGGGTATCAACGGTCACGGTTCTATCGGAGCTGAGCTCATCAATAAGGTCGCCCTCGGATATTCTTCATCATACAGCGACAACTGGACCAAGGGTTACATTGACAACCTCTGCCCTAAGTGGCTCCTTCCTGAGTGGCACGCTCCTAACAGCGAGACACAGAAATATTCAGACCTTTGGATTGAGGATGCGACATTCTTCAAGATTGACGACATCAATCTCGGCTATACCTTCAATCTCAAGAACAACCTCAAAATCCGTCTTGCAGGTTCTGTCCAGAATGTATGCACATTCACCAAATACTCAGGACTTGATCCGGAAATCAACAATATCGACGGTGTGGACAATTACGTTTATCCTCGTCCTCGTCTCTATACTCTTCGTCTTAACATTTCATTCTAAGCAGGAGGAACAACATTATGAAATTCATAAACAAATTATTCATACTTTCAGTAGCGGCTATACTGTTTTCATCATGTCTCAAGGATTTGGATACACTTCCTTTGAACACGACTGACTTTACGTCTGAAAACGCGTATGCCAATGAAGACAGCTACCTCAAGGCTCTTGCCTACATCAATGGCTATTATATGCTTGTAGGTCAGGATGATGCTGGCAAAAATGACCTTGGATTCTCAGATTCCGGACAGTCAGAGTTCCTGAGACAGTGGTTCAACATGAACGAGATGACCTGTGACGGACTCAAGTGCGTCTGGGGCGACCCTTATCTTACTGAACTTCAGCATGATTCATGGGGCTCAAGCACTAACGATGCTCTGGTAGCAGTATATACCCGTGCGGTGAAGGCTATCGCTCTCGTTAACGAATTCCTTCTACAGACTACAGACAGCAAGATCGAGGCTCGTGGCCAGTCTTCACTCAAGGGTGAGATTGCAGGATACAGGGCTGAAGCCCGTTTCCATAGGGCAATGTTCTTCTACGTTCTTATGGATGAATTCGGAAACCCTCCTTTCCCTATGCCTGAGAATATCGGTGGCGAAAATCCGTCCCGTATCACCAGGACTGACCTCTTCAACTGGCTTGAAACTGAGCTTCTTGACCTCGGTTCTGATAACAGCGCAATGCCTGCCGTGGGTTCTGTTCCATATCCTCGTCCTACCAAGGGTTCCGTATGGGCACTTCTCAGCCGTATGTACCTTAATGCTGAAGTCTATACCGGTACAGCAAGATGGCAGGATGCCAAAGATGCCGCCAGGAAGGTCATCGGAATGGGATATTCTCTCGCTCCAAAGTATTCTGACATGTTCCGTCAGGACAATACCGAGAACGGTTCAGCAGAAAAAGAATTCATCTTCGCTGTCGCTTATGACAGAGTTTCCACACAGAGCTGGGGCGGAACTTCGACATTTGCTTCCGCATCTCTCAGCGAGGAGGCAAACCTCAAACTCGGTGCAGAGTTCGGTCTTTCCAAAATCAATGGTGAAAACTGGGCCGGTTACCATGTTCCTAATGACTATGTTGCACGTTTCCAGCTCAATGGTGTAGTATGGGGAAGCAAGACCAATGTCTTCGGATACGACAGGGCTTCCAGTGACAAGCGTGCGTTCTTCACCAATTACGGTTCAGTTCAGGACTTCGATGAAAAGCAGGTTTCTACAGGCTGGATGTGCTGGAAGTTCTGCGGACTTGATTCAAAAGACAAACTCGTTCAGCAGGACGGCGTTCTTGGAAACTGGAAAATCTCCTCTGCCGATATGCCTATCTTCCGTCTCGCCGAGATGTATCTCAATTATGCTGAGGCAGATGCCCGTCTCAACGGCGGTGTCGTAAAGGATGCTGATGCTCTAAAATATGTGAAGGACCTCCGTGACCGTGCAGGCGTATCAATGCCGTCAGAGGTAAATCTCGAGTGGCTGCTCGATGAAAGGGCTCGTGAATTCATGTGGGAAGGTCACCGTCGTGTGGATCTCATCCGTTTCGGCAAGTTCACTGACGTGAATTATCCTTGGACACTCAAGGGCGGACTTATGAACGGAAAGATTGCTCTCCCTTCATACAAGACAATATTCCCGATTATCCAGAGCGACCTCAGTTCAAACAGCAACCTCGTTCAGAATGAAGGTTATTAGCAGAATTGATAACATTTAAAATTGATATTATGAAATCATTGAAATATATGGCAATGGCCGGAGCCTCGGTTCTGGCTGCTTCCTGCACCTTGGATTTGCCAAAGGAACAGATTTCGTCAGAGTTGACGGCCCCTGTCCTCAGACCGGTTTCCAATGTCATCTCCGATGCCAATACCACCAAGGTGGAACAGGTCAATTTCACTTGGGACCCTGCTGATTTCGGGGCCAGGACAGAAATTCTCTACTCGGTATATGCCGAACTTGGCTCAGAGAAGGCTCTTATAGGACAGAACTACAAGAACTCTCTCAGTATCAACAAGGGAGACCTTGTCGGCATGATATGCAGCTCACTGAAAGGTGAGAAAAACGCTACCGTCACTGTCAATGCCTATGTGGAGGCTGCCCTCAAGGACGTGGTAAACTCACCAGTATTGACTTCCGAGAAAGTCGCTTTCTCAGTTTATACTTATCTTCCTCCTAAGAAGAACATCTGGCTCCCTGGAAAGTATCAGGACTGGAATCAGTTTGGAACTGAAATCTGGGAAACGGAGGCAGGTACCAGCACGTACAAGATTCTTGTCGATGTTTCTAATGACGCAGAGACACCTTATTACTTCAAGATTGTCGATGAAAACCAGTCTTGGGTCGGAATGAATGAGGGCTATACTCCTGAAGGTTGGGAGGTTGCGGATCCTTCAAATTCTGACGGCAACTTCTCCGTATCAGCGGATGAGCCTATCATGTGGCTGACTATCAGCACCAAGACAAAGACTGTTGCAAGAGAGGTCGTATCCAAAGTTGCCCTTATAGGTGACTTCAACGGATGGAATGAGTCCGAGGAGAAGGAACTTACCTACAATGCTGCGAAGAATGTCTGGGAATCTCCTGTCATCAGCTTCACGGAAGGCCAGGGCTGGCTCCTGAGACTCAACAAGAACTGGGACCACAAGTATGGCAGTGCAGTTGCGACTAACGACATTGCAGGCGGATATGAGATTACGAAGGGCGGAGAGAACATCCCGACTCCGGGAACAGGTGACTATATCGTCCGACTCTATGCCAACAGGACACCGATTGTTGTGACATATGAAAAACAGTAAACAGGTTTGACTTATGAAATGGATTAGAAACATATTTGCAGTCTCTGCCGCAGCTTTTGCGGCAGTGGCCTGCACCATAGAAAGTGAAGACACCTTCTCGAAGAGTCCGGTCGCTCCGGTACTGGAGGCTCATTCAGACATCCTCATCACGGAAGGTACGAAAGCTGAGTCTGTGACTTTCACATGGACTGCTGCACGTCAAATCGACGCGGACGCATATCTCTATAACTTGAATGTCAAGAGCGGAGAGAAGGAAGCGGCTCTGAAAGAGGGTATCACCGACAACTTCTATATGGTCTCAAAGGAGGAACTCAGAACATTCCTCAAGACCAATTTCGAACTGGAAAAGAATGCGACACATCAGCTTGATTTCTCTGTCAATGTTGCAGACAAAGCCGGTAATGTCTATTCATCTCCTTCAGTTAGCGTGAAAGTTTACTTCTATGACGATGCTGTCGCTCCTGTAGCCAGCGTATCTGCGTCAACAATCGTTCTTGACAAGGAAAAGCAGTCAGATGAACTTGAACTTCTCTCTTGGACCGATGCAAGGCTTGTTTATGGCGAGGATGTTACATATAAAGTAACAATGTCATACGGCACCGGAGCAGAAAATGTTCTTGCCGACGGTCTCACCAATACTTCTTATAAGACCACTGTGGACGATCTAAACGAAGCCGTAGTTGCTGCCGGTGCAGCTGAAGGCTCGGAAGCGGAATTGACATTGAAGGTTTATGCGTTTTGTGAAAGCATGCCTGCAGGTGTCGTTTCAAATGCCGTAAAAGTCAAGATTACTACCTATATCCTTTCATTCCCTGAAAAGATGTGGCTTCCTGGAAGCTATCAGAGTCCGGGTTGGGACATTGCCAATGCTCCTTCGCTCTCAGTTTCAGCCAAGCAGAAAGGCGTGTACCAGGGCTTTGTGGATCTCTCCACTGCGGATGGTTCTGATGCGGAATTCAAGTTCAGTGCGACTCCTTCATGGTCGAAAACTGATTTCGGCTTCGAGGATGTGACAGTAGAAACCAAAGGCAGTGATGACCTCCCATTTGCATATGCGGAATCGAAAACGCTGGGCGGATCCAACATCAAAGTACCTTCAGGATTGTATTTCATCAAGCTCGACAAGAAGAACGGAACACTTATGATGGTTCAGGTGAAGAATCTCGAAATCGGCGGCAGTTTTGCTGCTTCAGGCTGGGGAACATTCCTCACACTGACCAGGAATGGTTCAGAATGGGCTGCAGCAGATGCATTTGAAATGAAGGAGAATGACGAGATCAAGATCCGTTTCAATTCTGACTGGACATATTCTTTCGGCGGTGAGATGGACAATGTGGTTTTCGGAGGTGGCAATATCAAGTTCACCAAGTCTGCCGGAAAATACAAACTCGTATTCGATACTAAGACATCGGATTTTGTGCTCAATGCCGTTGTGTCTGAGTAACTTGTGATTACTCTCGATATGGGCAGGCCCCGCGCTAAGGAAAGGCCTGCCCTTTTTTGAAAATTACTGGATATAGTATCTCAAGCCAATGCTTGTGAAACTCGAATTTATAATGAAAAACATTACAAGATTTTTTGTTCTGTCAGTTCTCTGTCTGTCGGCACTAGTTTCCTGCAGCAAGGAGGAACAAGTCCAGCAGGGAAAGAAACTGCAGGTTACACCGGATGCCTTGTATTTTACCAAAGCCGCATCATCGCAGATATTGGAACTGAAGACGAATGCTTCGCAGTGGAAAGCAGTGGTTTCCAAGAATGATTGGCTTGAAATAGACAAGACATCAGGAACCGGTTCCGGCGAGATAACTGTCAATGTTACCGAAAACAATAAGGAACTGAGGACTGCGACCATCACTTTTTCCGCATCCGGATACAAATCAGCCGTCGTAAAGGTGACACAGCATCCTGTAGATGAACTTATAAATCCTTCAGCTACAGGACTTTTTGCGATACCTGAATTGCCGGAAGCTGATTCTCCATGCGTACTTTATTACAGGGCGGACAAGTCTTCTCCGTTCTATGACTACCACGAGGACATTTACGCCCACATCGGAATCGTTGAGGCGGAATGGATGTATGTCCAGTCTGAGTGGGACAAGAACATTGACAAATGCAAGTGGCAGCCGTGCGAGGAAAGCAATCTCTGGAAACTTCAGCTCGAACCTTCCGTCAGGGAATGGTTCGCTTCCGGTGATACACCTGTAAACAAGATCGGTGTAGTCGTGCGTAGCGCCGACGGCAAACTCCAGACCGATGATTTGTTTGTCAATGTCAAAGATGAGAAATTCGTTTTCGAACCTGCTCCGGTCGTAAAGGAAACAATGCCTTCCGGACTTCATGATGGCATCAATTATAATTCAGACGGCAGCGTGACACTGGTTCTGCGTGACCTCGACAACAAGGGCAAATGCCATGAATACTGTTATGTGACAGGAGAATTCTCCAAATGGCAGCGTTCCAACGACTATTCCATGAAACGTGACGATGCAGCAGGCTGCTGGTGGTACACGATGACAAACGTGGACCCGGACAAGGAATATATGTTCCAGTACTATGTCGTGGACAAGGACGGCTCATCTTTCCGTATCCATGACCCTTACACTGAAATCGTCTATGACGGCTCCAACGACAAGTACATCTCGTCATCGACTTATCCTGATCTTCCGGACTATCCTAAGGGCACAAGCGGACTGGTATCTGCCTTCAAGGTCAACAAAGATACCTATACATGGACCAGCACCGGCTTCAAGATTGCCGATCAGGACGATCTCGTGATCTACGAAATGCATTTCCGCGACTTCACTTCTACGGGCGACATCCCCGGAGCCCTCGGAAAGCTCGACTATCTGTCCTCTCTCGGTGTCAATGCCGTAGAGCTGATGCCTATCCAGGAATTTGACGGAAATGACAGCTGGGGTTATAATCCTTGCTCATATTTCGCTCTTGACAAGGCTTACGGAACACGAACAATGTACAAGCAGTTTATAGACGAATGTCATGCAAAAGGCATGGCCGTAATCGTGGATGTCGTTTATAATCAGGCAACCGGGGCGCATCCTTATGCCAAGCTTTACTGGGATTCCGCCAACAACAAGACAGCTTCCGACAATCCGTGGTTCAATGTCGATGCCCCGCATCCATACAGCGTATTCCACGACTGGAATCACGAGTATATGCCTTTCCGTGAGCATGTCAAGGAAAGCTTGAACTATCTGATGGACGAATATCATGTCGATGGTTTCCGTTTCGACCTCACCAAAGGCTTCACAAACAAGAAGAGCGACGAAGGTACAGCTTCCAACTACGACCAGAGCCGCGTGGACATCCTGACCGACTATACCAGGAGCGTGAAGAGCCACAATCCGGATGCCGTCGTGATTCTCGAACATTTCTGCGAGACACGCGAAGAAAAGGCTCTTGCCAATGCTGGTGCGAAGGTCTGGAGAAATCTCAACAATGCATATTGCCAGTCGGCAATGGGCAAGTCTTCGGGAAGCAACTTCGAAGGACTCTGGACGGGTTCCTCAATGCCTTTCGGCGCCTATGTCGGATTTATGGAAAGTCATGATGAAGAAAGGACTGCCTACAAGGCGCTTGTTGACGGTGCCTCAGGCATCAGCGGCAAGTCGAACTTGTCTGCACGTATGAAACGTGAGGCCCTTAATGCTGCATTCTTCTTTACTGTACCAGGACCTAAGATGATATGGCAGTTCGAAGAACTCGGATATGATATCTCTATTGAAGAAAATGGCAGAACCGGCAAGAAACCGGTGCATTGGGACTATCTGGAGGATGCCGACCGAAAGGCCCTCCACGACACATACGCTTCATTGATGAAATTCCGTAAGGAGAATCCTCGTTTCTTCTCTTCTGATGCTGATTTTACTTGGTACGTAAGTGACGGCAACTGGGATGACGGAAGGTTTGTTTACGGTTCTGTGGACGGGAAGTCATTTGCTGTCATCGGCAATTTCTCATTGACAAAGAAAGATATTACCGCATGGTTGCCGAAATCAGGAACTTGGAAAGATTATCCGGCATTCGGTTCGGGTACATACAATGTGACAAAGGACACGGACGGGCACAATTCCCTTGCCGTAAATCTTGCTCCAGGTGAGTTTAAATTGATTATATTTGAATAAAAACGAACCTGTTATGAAATATTTGATTAAGATATTGTGTGTCTTGGCTGTCATGACTCTGTCATCTTGCGGACAGAACGAGTCCAATTCCGATGGCGGGCAGACGGCGAAGCCGGCCTTCGCGAAGGGCGCCGACATCGGCTGGTACACGGAGATGGAAAAGAAAGGCTATAAATTCTATACCGCTTCCGGTACGGAGATGGATTGCCCTGCTCTGATGAAATCGCTGGGATTCAATTCGTTGCGCTTCAGGGTGTGGGTGAATCCTGAGGACGTATGGAACGGCAAGGAAGATGTCCTGAAGAAATGCCTGAGGGCCAAGGAACTCGGTATGAAGATAATGATCGATTTCCATTATTCTGATACTTGGGCTGATCCTGGCAAGCAATATGTTCCTAAGGCATGGGAATCATATGATTTGGACGCTATGGCGAAGGCCGTGGCTGAACACACTTCAGATGTTCTCAATACATTGAAGGATAATGGCGTAGATGTCGCATGGGTGCAGGTTGGAAACGAGGTGACCAACGGTATGCTCTGGGAGAAGGGGCGTGTCAAGGGCGACAGCGCTTCCGGCTTTGCAAAACTGTTCAAGGCCGGTGCGGACAAGGTCAAGAGCATTTATCCCAAGGCATCTGTCATCCTCCACATTGACAATGCATGGGATATGGATACCCTCAAGTGGTTCTATTCTCTCATGGCGGATACCGGCGTGAAATACGATATGATCGGCCTGTCCCTGTACCCTTCATATTGGAATGACGGAACGAACGCATTCGAACCATGGGAAAAGAAAGTAAATCAGGCGATTGCCAATATTCCTCAGCTGATAAAGACTTACAATAGGGATGTGATGCTGGTAGAGTTCGGAATGCCGGCGGCCGAGCCTCAGAAAGGAAAGGAAGCACTCGAAACCTTGTGGAACGGGCTGAAAGACGTGAAGCGTTTCAAGGGTATCTTCTATTGGGAACCGGAGTCCGAGCCTGCTCGCAACGGCTATGATCTCGGTGCTTTCAATGACGGTAAGCCGACCATAGCGCTTTCACCTTTCTCCAAACCTGCCAATTAGCGCAACAACTCTGCATGTTAGTTATCTGACTTGCGAATCTTGAATAAAAATAGTAATTTTGATATGAAAAGAGTATTTGGAATTATGACGGCAATAATGCTGACGGCTTGTGCCGGAAACACCGCTTTCGTACCGGATTCTGTCTCTGATGCCGATTTGACACAGGTCAGCAGAGTCGAACCGCTTTCATGGTGGGTGGGGATGAAAACCCCGCTCCAGCTCCTCGTCCAGGGCGACGGGATTTCAGGATACAACGTCACAATCGAAGGAGGCAAAGGGGTAAAGGTCAATGCTATACAGAAGGCCGACAGCCCGAACTATCTGTTCGTTGACGTCAATATCCTCAGGGATGCTGAACCTGGAACCTATTATCTTGTATTCAGCAAGGACGGAAAGCCTGTATTCAAGTATCCGTATGAGATTGCAGCCCGTGAATCAGGTTCTGCCCAGAGAAAGAGCTACACTTCTGCGGATATGGTATATCTCATTATGCCTGACCGCTTTGCGAATGGAAATCCTTCAGGGGACAATACGGACAATACCACTGAAAAGGCAAATCGTGAGGCGCTTTTCGGCCGTCACGGAGGAGATATCCAGGGTATCATTGACCATCTCGATTATATCGAGGATCTCGGTGCGACTACGATCTGGTGCACTCCGCTTCTGGAAGACAATGAGCCGGACGGCTCCTATCATGGCTATGCCTGCTCGGATTACTATCACATTGACCCGCGTTTCGGTTCTAATGAACTGTATCGTGAGTTTGTATCCAAGTCTCATGAGAAAGGCTTGAAAGTGGTGATGGATATTGTGACAAATCATTGTGGTACAGCGCATTGGTGGATGAAGGACCTTCCTTTCAAGGATTGGATCCACCAGTTCCCTGAATATACCGGAACCAATGTATGTTTCTCTACCAACATGGATCCTAATGCCTCCAAATATGACCTGAATCTCCAGGAAAGCGGCTGGTTCGTTCCGTCAATGCCGGACATGAACCTCGACAATCCTTTCACACTCAAGTATTTCCAGCAGTGGGCGATCTGGTGGATCGAATATGCAGGACTTGACGGATTCAGGGTTGACACTTATCCGTACAATGAGAAGGGACCGATGAGCAGATGGTGCAAGGCTGTCCGTAAAGAGTATCCTAACTTCAATATCGTAGGGGAGTGCTGGACTTCTTCTATCCCGCAACTCGCTTACTGGCAGGCTGATAATGAAAATAAAGATGGATTCAATTCCAATCTGCCGTCTATAATGGACTTCCCTCTGTACGATGCGATTTGTGCAGGAGTTCCTACTGATTCCTCTCAGTGGGGCACCGGCATGACCAAGGTATATGATTGTCTGTCACACGATTTCGTATATCATGACCTCTCCAAGATGATGATTTTCCCCGGAAACCATGATACTGACCGTATCGGAGATGTGGTAAGGCAGAATCCTGACAGGATGAAGATTGTGATGACCATGATGGCTACCATGCGCGGTTTCCCTCAGATTTTCGCCGGCGACGAGATGATGTTCGTTTCCAAGGACAAGAGTCAGGGCCATGGCGGTCTCCGTGTGGATTTCCCTGGCGGATGGTCAGGTGACAAGGAGAACTGGTTCACGGAAGAAGGACGCAAGGCAGCATTGACAGGAACCGACGGCAAGCCTGTTCCAGCCGGTCAGATTGCTGACCTTCATGACTTTACCCGCAAACTTTTCCAGTGGAGACGGAACAAGGGCGTGATTCATGACGGCAAGACCCTCCATTTCCTGTCGAGGGACAACACCTATGCTTATTTCCGTTACAATACGGACGAGGCAGTGTTCGTCTTCATCAATAACTCCCGTGGCCGCAAGACGATTCCGTGGTCACACTATGCGGAAATCGCCGACGGACTGTCTGACGGCCGCGATGTGATGACCGGCGAGGCGGTAGAGATCAATGATTCTACGGTTGTCGGTCCGCGAAAGGCTCTGGTCGTAGAGTATAAGCGCAAATAGAATTAACGTAAATTGACATTGATATGAACATTTTGAAAAAAGTGCTTTTTGCGGGTGCTGCGATTTGTGCGGCATCGGCATTGACACAGTCCTGCAGCGGCTCAGGCCAGACTGCGGCTGAACTTTCCGACGTCTCTGTCCTGAAATCTCCGGACGGGAACCTCTCCATGAAATTCGGCATTGCGCCGGACGGAAGTCCCATGTATTCACTGAATTACGGTGAGACTGCCGTGATCAGGCCGAGTCATCTCGGATATGAGATGCGCGGTGTGCTCAAGGCCCAGAAAATTGTTTTCGGGGATAAGGATATCCGGAAAGTGGATGATAAGCCATGCTGGTCTTTCCATGACGGCTTTAAGGTAGAAAGCATTGACACATGCACATTCGATGAGACCTGGCAGCCTGTATGGGGTGAGGAATCCGAGATTCGCAACCATTATAATGAGTTGGCTGTCAATCTGGTACAGACATCTTCCGACAAGCGTATGACCGTGCGCTTCCGTCTTTTCGATGACGGCCTCGGTTTCCGTTATGAGTTCCCTGAGCAAAAGGGACTGACCTATTTCGTAATCAAGGATGAAATGACTGAGTTCGCTATGGGTGGAGACTATACAGCCATCTGGATACCAGGCGATTACGATACTCAGGAATATCAGTACACCGTGTCTCGCTTGAGCGAAATCAAGTCCAGGATGGAGGCTTCGATGTGCGGCAACTCTTCACAGACGCCATTTTCAATGACAGGTGTGCAGACCTCCCTTCAGATGAAGACTGACGAAGGCCTCTACGTGAATATCCATGAGGCTGCATTGGTGGACTATTCCTGCATGCACCTTGATCTCGACCCTGCTACTTTGACCTTCAAAACTGAACTTACACCTGATGCCGAGGGCTGGCGCGGCCGTCTCCAGACCCCTTGCAAGAGCCCTTGGAGAACAGTCCAGGTTGTGGACAATGCTTGTAAACAGCTGGAATCCAGGCTTGTGCTGAATCTAAACGAACCATGTGCTTACGATGACGTTTCATGGATTCATCCTGTGAAATACGTAGGAGTCTGGTGGGAAATGATTACCGGAAAAGGCACCTGGGCATATACCGATGATTTCTCTTCAATTCACCTCGGCGTTTCCGACTATTCTAAAGCCAAGCCAAACGGCAAGCATTCAGCTAATAATGAAAATGTGCGCCGCTACATCGATTTTGCCGCCGAGCATGGCTTTGACGAGGTTCTTGTGGAGGGATGGAATGTCGGCTGGGAAGACTGGGCAAACTGCAACAAGGATTATGTCTTCGATTTCGTGACTCCTTATCCTGATTTCGACATCAAGGCTCTGAACGAGTATGCGCATTCCAAGGGTGTGAAACTTCTCATGCACCATGAAACATCCTCATCTGTACGCAATTACGAAAGGCACATGGATGCAGCCTACAACCTTATGGAGAAATACGGCTACGATGCTGTGAAGAGCGGGTACGGGGGTGATATCCTGCCTCTCGGCGAGCATCACTACGGACAGTGGCTGAACAACCACTATCTCTATGCCGTGAAGGAGGCTGCGAAGCACCATATCATGGTCAATGCCCATGAGGCTGTCCGCCCGACCGGTCTCTGCCGCACCTACCCTAACCTCGTCGGCAATGAAAGTGCGAGGGGAACTGAGTATCAGGCGTTTGGCGGAACAGAGCCAATGCATGTGACCATTCTTCCGTTTACCCGTCTCAACGGCGGTCCGATGGATTTCACCCCTGGTATCTTCGAAATGGACCTCTCCAAGTTCTGCTCGAATACTTCCAAGGTCAATGCTACTATCGCAAACCAGCTCGCCCTTTATCTGACGATGTATTCTCCTCTCCAGATGGCTGCTGATTTCCCAGAGCATTACGAGCAGTTCGCTGACGCGTTCCAGTTCATCAAGGATGTCGCAGTGGATTGGCAGAAGAGCAAATACCTTCTTGCGGAGCCTGGTGACTACATAGTAGTAGCCCGCAAGGCCAAGAAGTCAGGTCAATGGTTCGCCGGTGGCGTGACTGACGAAAACAGCAGGACACTGGATGTTCCGATGAACTTCCTCGACCCTGGAAAGACGTACGTGGCCAAGATTTATGCTGACGCTCCTGACGCAGACTATCAGAAGAATCCTCAGGCTTATGTGATTACAGAACAGGAGGTTACATCTGAGAGCGTGATTCCTGTATTCATGGCCCGCGGCGGCGGCTTTGCCATCGAGTTCAGAGAGAAATAACAACTGATATCATATTGAAAAGCGGTGCGTGATTTTGGTTCACGCACCGCTTTTTCTATGGTTCCTGCAAGGTCTCCCTCGGATTACTTCTTATGGGAATCCAGAATTATGATGTCTTCGTCCGCTTTTTCCGGCATCTCGACGTAGAACCAGTTGGTGGTCTTCGTCTTTTCGCCCTTGTCGGCACTGACTACCGCATAGAAAAGCTTGTCACCCTTCTTCCAGCCTACGGCACCGTTTCCGAACTTGTTCAGAGGATAATCGCAGTAAATGCCCGGGACATTGTCCTCATAGTCAAAAATCAGGTACTTGGCGTATGTGGCCTCGTCTGCCTGGCCGCTTCCGATGACATTGTGGTCTTCAGTAGTTGAATAATAGTGCTCGACGGCGCTGTTAGGAACATTGTGGCAGAAAATCGTATTCTTCTCCGCCAATGGACGGAACTCGAAGACGACCTCTGTCCAAGGCGTTGTGGCAGCCGGCTCTGTCGTGAACTCGAAAACGCTCTCCTTGGAATCGGAATATCCGGATCCCTCTTCAGCCAAATTCTTGACCTTCAATATGTAAGAGGTTCCAGGCTTCAATCCTGCGAATGTCACATAAGGATCTTCGATAGTCGCCGCATTAAGACTGGTCTCAGGAGCATCCTTTGCGGCGATGTCATAGTAGAACTTGCCCGAAGACGGAAGCCAGGTGACGCATGCGCCTACATCGGTCTTGCATGAACTCTTGAACTCCGGAGAGGCAACTCTCGGGATGGCGCCTGTCGTGAATGATATGCTGGCAGTTGCTGAAGGCAGATAGTCTGGATTGTTCTTGCTCAATGCCGTCACGTAGAAGTTATACTTGCTTTCTTCTTTTAGGTCGGAGATGGTCACGAGTGTCTCGGTATATGCTGCATTCTCAGCAACGACGACACCATCAGCGGTCTCCAACTTATAGGAATATGTGTCTGCATGTTCGATAGGATTCCAAAAGAAAGAGTACTCCGTTACGGTACTTTGTGCCTTGAATCTCGGCTACGGAGTGGCAAGTGGCTTTGGATCGGAGTCCTTGGAGCATCCCGCGGCAAGGACGAGCAGCGAAACGGCTGCGAATTTCAATAGATGGGTGTTCATAGTATAAATGGTTTGTAAGTTCAGTTTTCCACAATGTAGGCATTGTTCCGAAAAATTCCAAAAAATCTTTCAAAAACGGGCGGATGAACATAAAAATTCTTATATTTAGACTTTCGATATGTAAGTGTTATTAACTCGACGGATTATGAGAAGACTTATGGATTATGTCAATGCTGCAGCGCTGATATGCCTGGCGGCATTTGTAATGGCCGGCTGTGAGAAAGACAAGAAGCCGGGTATTCCTGACGAGAAGCCTGCCGTACCACCAGAGATTGTGGAAAAGGCGGTTGACGTCTCTGCTGGTGGAACTGCCAACTGCTACTTGATCAAACCTGGCAGTACCGTGACTTTCACCACTATGTATAAAGGAAACTCCAAGACAGAGACCACGGGCAAAGGCGTTTCCGCGAAACTGGTCTGGCAAGACACGAAGGGACTTGTAAAGTCATTGAACTTCGACCCGGCGGAGCAGAAGATTTACATTGAACTGTCTGATGTTCAAGGAAATGCTGTGGCAGCCGTGTGTGACAATGACGGAAATATCCTCTGGAGCTGGCATTTGTGGGTCTGTAATTACGATCCTGAACTCGATCTTTATACAACCGAGCCGAATGCGTCGGGAACGACCTGGACTTTCATGTACAGGAATCTCGGAGCCATTGACGTGAACCATGCGTCCGTTGACTGTTATGGCATGATTTATCAATGGGGCAGAAAGGATCCGTTCACCGCTCCTAGATGCTATACTGTTATCAATGAGGACTATTCGTATCAGGAAGACGGCGAGAGGGAACTTTATGACATTGATGGAAATGTTCTCAAGAAAACAAGGGAACTTGCTGAATATCATGGGACTATAGAAAAATCCATCCGGCAGCCTATGACCTTCTTCGCCATGACGTACAAGGAGACGGGGGAGTTTGAGGAAGACGGTACTCCTATTACCGTATGTGACTATGAGACAAAGGATTGGGTAGATGTTCCCAATGATGACTATTGGGGCGGCGTATCCTTCAAGAAGACGATTTATGACCCGTGTCCTGTGGGCTATAAGGTGCCTGTAAGTGATGCTGACGGCAATACCCCTTATGACTGGATGAAGTTTGCAGACATGACCTGGGACCCTGCCAATCCGGGGGCAAACATTTACGGTCAATGGTTCCCTACGGCCGGTACAAGGGTTTATGCGTCCGGCGGTCTTGACCATCAGGAAGCCAACCCTTATTCCGGCATCTGGTTCGGTACTGTCGGTAAGGCCTCTACTACGAATCCGGCTCTCTACGGCCAGTATATGGCGATTATGAAGGGCAAGCGTATGTTCAAGACAATGAAGGACGCGAGGTCGCAGGGTATGAGCGTCAGATGCGTGAAAGAGTAAGTTTTCTGTCTTTTAATTAGACACAAAAACGGGAAGGTGTCATGAGCGCACCTTCCCGTTTTTGTGTCTTGTTACTATAATTATTATGGATTACTTTTCGAAAATCTCAAAGAATTTGTTCATTTCAGATATGCCTGTTGACTTAGCTTCAGCCAATGAAAAAGGCAAGGCATTGTTACGTGCCATCCGGATGCCCTCTTCTCCGCCCAGTCGGTCGTAGATGTTGGGCGATTTCTTGTAGTAGCCTTCGCTTTTGTCATATTCTTCCAACCCTGGTTGCTTCCTCAGTGTAGCCTCCATGGCGCTGAAATCTGGGAAGAACTTGTGGGTCTTGCTGAAATGAAGCAAATACCAGAACTCCAGACAGGGGGCGTTTACGATGATCACCAGATTGTTCATCCATCCGTATTTGACCTTTTCCCTTGGGGTCAGTGTGCCTTGGGTGGATTTCAAATACTTTTCGTAATAGACTTTGAAATGTTCAAATTCTTGACTGTTCTTGATGATGCTGTCCATATCCAGGATGAGAATGACCTGAGTGGATTCCATGGCAAGTTTTTGTTGAGCCAAAGCGAACAGCGCCTCTACACTCTTCTTCTGAGGCAGGTCTGGCTTGATGGAGGCCTTTTTCATATCCGCGTTGGGATAATGCTCCTTCACCGTTTCCAAGTACCATTTTTCATCCTTCCCGTCAATTATAACGGCAATGGATTTCTCAGCACTGCGTCGATTGATCTTTCTCATGACTCTTTCGTTTGGCTAAATGAAACGTAGGTATCTCCCAAGTGCGGAATACCGCCCAGTCGGCCTGCCCGGTAGGCATTGTAACGATTGGTCGTGTCGCGCAAGGTTTCTGAATCAAAATCTGCCAGTGAATACAGTTCCGTATCTCCCTGTTCGGATTTCTTGGTAATCCACACGGAGTCGTCCCGGAAAAGGTCTCTGTCGGACAGAAATTCGGACAAGTGGGAAGAAAAGACTAACTGCGAATGATGCGAGTTCAGCAGATAGGTTGTCACGAAATGCTGGTAGAGGTAGGGGTGCAACCGGCACTCCAGTTCATCAATGGCAAGGAAATGGGGCTCCTTGATGATTTGAAGGAGCAGGCCTGATAACTCATAGTAGCGTTGCGTTCCGCCTGATTCCTGCTTGAAATCCATGGGCACAGCCCCCTGATGCCCGTTGTGGCTCATGTGGATGTCATATTCCAGCTGTGTAGGGTCTGACTTCAGTTCCTGCTTCATGCTTTCCGGAATCTGGTCGCTGTGCAGCAGGAGGTCGAGTATGTTGGGATTGAGCGGGCGCTTGGTTTGTTCCACCATCAGGTCGTTGATGCCGATGTCTGCTTTCATCAGTTGGCGCACCAGTGCGCTCTTTTCTATCAGGTTATCCATCAGGCTTTGGCTGACGTACTTCTGCAGTTTTTGGTCGCCGGTCGTGACCATCGGCATGAAATAGTCGTTCATCCAGTTCAAGATGGATTTCATCCAAGGGATGTCCACGTTGCTGTTCAGGTAGGCCCCGAAAAGAGTCCTGTTATGCAATAGATTGCCCGACAAAATACGTGTGCTTGTAGTCGAACGGTATCTGTCTCCCCATTTCATGGTGGACAGGAGTGAGTCTTTGTTGGTTTCACGCTCGAACACCATGTGTTCGCGTAGGGCATCGAATGGCTGGCACTTCAATACCTCATGATATATAACCTTGTTGTCGAAGATGATTTCATACTTGTATCTCGCTTCACCCACAATGAAGTTGACGACCATTTCTGAAGGATGCTGCAGGCAGGCTTCATCTAGGAAGAAACGGTCGTATTCAATTTCTGAGGTCTTATCCTTGCAAGGATGGAGCATCAAATCTGTAAACAGGTGAAATGCTCTCAAGACATTGCTTTTTCCCGAAGCATTGGCGCCTAATAACGTGGCAATTTTCAGTAGGCGGTATTTCCCGACCTTCATCACAAAGTACTCCTCCAGATGAGTACTGTTGGTCGCTTCAAAGGAAAGTGTTTGCTTATCCCGAATGGAGCGGAAGTTGGATATTGAGAAGTCTATGACCATATTCTATTTTTAGCAATTGATTATTCTGATAAACACTTGATATTTGCAAGTGATATGCAAATATATCTTTTTCATCCGAAATATACAAGGGGCTATGACCTTCCCTGATTTAGGTT
>ERZ780005.85-NODE-85-length-25698-cov-3.3991_pt1 | contig 25698 bp, 26 predicted proteins | sample MGYA00511874_ERZ780005 | MGnify/ENA primary metagenome ERZ780005 (study PRJEB29588, sample SAMEA2150310) | human gut metagenome | biome: human gut; feature: human-associated habitat; material: faeces | place: Denmark | collected 2008/2010 ...
TCTAAAAGTGTCAACCTAAATCAGGGAAGGTCACTATCCTCGAAAATCACCTCTTAATCTGAGGCAAATTATTTCTTTCAGGTTACTTATTTGTACCCAATTTACGAAATTATCGGAAAAGGTCAATGAAGAACGCAAAAATCGAGTTACGTGTCATGTTTTCCTTACAAAACGATACAATAGCACGAAAAATTTATTACATTTGTTGATGCGGGCTTAAAAAACGGCCCGATATACGTATAAACCACATATAAAACCAATATGAAGACACTGAAGAACGACATTTTGTCGATTAAGGTTGACAGACACGGAGCCGAACTCTGTAGCATCAGAGACCATTCCGGCAGAGAATTCATCTGGCAGGCTGACCCTGCATTCTGGAAAAGGCACGCACCGGTTCTGTTCCCTATCGTCGGCAGTTTGTGGGAAAAGAAATATAGAATCGACGGAAAAGAATATACACTTGGCCAGCATGGATTTGCCAGGGACATGGATTTCCATCTGATTTCGTCTGACGAGAATACATTGTGGTACGAGCTCCAGTCAGATGCTGAGACATTGGCAAAATACCCTTACGCATTTACATTGAGAATCGGTTACAAGCTGAACGGCAATAAGATACAGGTGATGTGGGATGTTTGCAATGACGATGACAAGACGATGTATTTCCAGATTGGTGCTCATCCGGCGTTCTATTATCCCGATTTCAATCCCGACACTGAGGAGCGGGGCGCTTTCAGGCTGTATAAGCAGGGCGAGAATGGCGAGATGAAGCCGCTGAAGCCGCTGAAGTCGCTTAAGTATTTGCTGATTTCGGAGAAAGGTTGTGCGGATACGGAGCATGTCCACGAGTTGCAGACGCCTGACGGAAGGCTTCCGCTGAAGACAACGACATTCGACCGAGACGCCTTTATCATTGACAATCAACAGGTTTCGAAGGTAGTTCTGGAGTCGTGCGAGGGTGAGCCTTTCGTTTCGGTAGAGTTCGATACCCCAGCACTGGGCCTGTGGTCGCCTGCCGGACTCAATGCTCCGTTTGTCTGCATCGAGCCGTGGTACGGCCGCTGCGACAGAGCCGGTTTCACCGGAGAGTTCTCCGAAAAAGATCTTGTCAATGCCGTTGCCCCGGGCCAGTCGTTCCGTGCCAGCTACACGATCGAAGTTTTCTAGGTCAATGACAGACAGATATATGAGAGGCAGGGTGATGAGCCCTGCCTTTGTTGTGTCAGTGAGGTGGCAAACCATTTTCCTGCGACTTTTTTCATATGGCAATTGGGCGTTAAAATTCATCATTTTGCGGCATATTTATTGCACATTGCCATAAATATATTATTTTTGTACTTAAAAATATTCAATACTATGCCACAAGTATCTATGACAGTCCGGATGGATTCCGGCCTCAAAAGTTCTTTCGATGCGCTATGCTCGCAGTTCGGCATGAGTGCAAATACCGCCATGAACATCTTTGCAAAGGCTGTTGTTCAGCGCGGCAAGATACCTTTTGAAATTCGCGGAGACAAGCCTGTAGTTGCTGAGGAAAACGAAGGACTGAAAGCTTTCCGGGCAATTCGTAATATGGCCGAAACTGGTGCTTTCCCCGACATGACTCTGGAGGAAATCAACGAAGAAATACGTAAAGCAAGGAATGCAAAATGAAAGTTTTCGCAGTTTTCGACACTAATATTCTTGTGTCGGCCATGATTTCCAGACAGCCAGATAGCGCTGTAGTTCATGCTCTGGAGGCTCTACTATCATGTAAAGTCACGCCATTATACAACGATGAGATTTTAGCCGAATACAACAATGTACTTAGGCGTAGAAAATTCAATCTTCCTGAAGATAGAATAGACAAAATCATTGAACACATCATCAAGACCGGTATTGCATCAGAAAGAGTTCATTCCACGGAACAGTTTCCAGATCCGGACGACATAGTTTTCTATGAAGTCACTCTATCCAAGGATAACGCATATCTGGTGACAGGTAATGCAAAACATTTTCCAAAGACTCCTATCGTGGTGAGCCCCTCCGAATTTCTGACGATTATTGACACACTGTAATCAATCGTCGAATCAAATACATTCTAAGCATCGTTATTCAAGATAATTCGTATATTTGCAATGTCATGTAATTATGACATTCTTGAGGAAAGCAAGGCAGGTATCTATCCCTTAAATGGATACCTGCTTTTGTCGTCTAAGAGGGGAGGTGCTTGAACTATGAGAATTTGTCTTTCACCCTCAAGAACATATAATTACATGAATAGAAGACAATATTCCACATTAGTAAAAATCTCCATTAGAGTGGAGGTTTTCAGGCTTGTCTGGGTAAAGGCGTATAAGCGGCTTCGCTTCGGCAAGATTGAAAGGGTAAAAGGACACTATCGCAGATATTAAGGGTGTCAGCGGTTTTGAGACTTAGCCCTGTGTCCTTGTAAGGACACTCTACTCTATCCCCTCTTTTTTATTGTTACCTATGCTAGTTAATAATTTCTAGGCCATACTGAAACGGAGGTTTTTGTCCCATATAAATCGGTTTAGCGGTACGAAATGGTGGTTTAGATGGGTTTTGTTCCGGGAAAACGTTTTAGGCGGGACAAAATGGGATGTGGGGCGAGGACGCTTGGCGTGGCAACGGGCGAAGAGGCGTGGGGTTGTACGTAAACATGTGGGATATGGAAAAAGGGTGGCTGGCAAGTCTTTGGACTTGACAGCCACCCTTGTTATTGGGGATCGCATTTGAGGCTACAGTTGGAACACCTCGTATGAACCTTGTTGCGATATTCGCACTGGGATTATAACTGGTAAACCTTGTATGAACCCTATTCGATACTCGCTTTGGGCTTATATTATGGAAAACTTATATAGACCTTGTTGCGATGTTCGAATTGGGTTATGACGGGTACCCTGAAGTCGGTAGAAATCGTATAGCCCTGCGATTAATTGTCGTTTTTTCGGATTACTCCTTGTCACCCTCGTAGAGAGCAATTGCGGCACGTGAGAGGGCTGGATCGTCGTAGAACATGTTGCCTACACCGCCCTTGGCTGCTGTCTTGAGGAGAGATGCTGGAACACCGTACTCGTTGACCAGGCAGTCATATACGGCCTTGGCACGATCCTGACTCAACTTCTCGTTGAGACGCTTGCTGCCGGTGCCCTCGTCGGCATAGCCGGTAATCACATAGACAACGTTGTTGGCCTTGATAATCTCGGCAAGCATACCAAGGTTCACGCGGGATGCCTTGAGAAGCTCAGACTTGCCAAGTTCGAAGACAATGTAGTATGGATATGCGAGAGTCTTGGTCTTGCCCTCCTCCCATCTTGGGAGATTGCGAAGCTCTTCTACCTCCTTCATGAGACGCTCGTTCTCAGCCTTGGTCTCATCGATAACTCTCTGGTAGTCACTGACATCATACTCAGAAGAAATGACACGGGTAACAGTCTTAGTGCGACCGAAGCCACGAGGTTTGAACTTATAGGTAACACCAATGGTAGCAGCGAGAATACCCTCACCATAGCGGCCGCCTTCCTCGCCATCGAAACGGTCATTGACATAACCGGTGCGGAGGTCGAGATTGATATCTACGGCATCACATACACGGAATGCACTCAAATAACCGATGTGGCCCATGAGCTCGGTTGTCTTAGGGTTCTGGGTGACACGACCTACACCGAGTCCCACGTATGGGATGGCGCTGTAGAACCTGTCAGGACGATAACCGCCGAAAGCGTTGGAAAGATTGCACATCACGTCACCGGCAAACTCCACATATCTGAACTTCTGCTTGGTCAGCCAATAGCCGTGACCACCCTTTCCCGGAACTTCCTTGCCGGTAGAATGGACATCAGTCTGGGTCGCGCCCTTGAAACTGAGACCACTGTAGCGGACCCTACCTCCTACTACCGGGGTAAACCACTTACCGAAATATATGTCGAGAGCAGGAGCGATACGGTCACCCAACTTGCACTGCTTGTCGTGGTCACCGAAAATCAGCTGACCACCACCCTGCAGACCGATGAACCAGTTCGCACGCGCAGGAGCGGTCTGAACACGGAATTTGTTTCCATCATAAGTTACCGTCTCGGTGGTGTCACTCTTGACCTTCACCTGAGGCTGTGCGGCTGCACCGAATGTCAATGCCAACAGCACCGGCACTAAAATAAATTTCATCTTCATATTAATTAGAATTTTCAATATCATTTGACAACATCTCGAACACAACGGACTTTAAAGCCGGTTTTAGTTTGATCACTCGTAGTAATAAACATACCATCATTGCTATCTCCTACAATATAATAGACCATATTATCACTAGAATTATGTCTTTGATAATAAGACCGTGAAGCAAGCATCTTAAGATTCTTTGTTGTGCCATAATTACTATCAGTTCGCAACCATTTCAGAATAAGAGTCAACTCTTTTTCATTAGGAACTCGCCACTGCCCCTTGTCTGAGCCATTTGTACCCTCGTAATAATCACTACATGTTGCAGAGTTTGCATCCACAACTTTCATCATCTGATCATTTGTGAATGTCTTATCCAAATTATTTTTAGCAATCTGGAACGATGATGGAAGAACATCGTATATGGTTCCTCTTTCATGCTCATCAAACTCACCTGTAACTGTACCGGCTTCACGAACACTTCGATGATCCATACCAAGCATAGTAACAATTCTAGTACTTGAATCATATTTCGAGACTTCTGATGCCGGATCATTATGTGATTTCAAACTTCTTACACATCTAACATGACACGTTCCTTCTTTTGCTCCATAAGCCGAGCCTTCGGCAGCCCACCAAGTTGCAAAACTACTTGTACTACTTCAATAATTATTTGTTGTTCTTGGTTCGATATTAATTCGAGCATCCTCAGGTAGCGAGTTCATTCCGAGCCAATAATATGTACACTGGTTCACAGCCGGAAGATACCATTTCAATTCTTCACCATCAATTATTCCATCTCCATCCTCATCCCTATTTCTTGAGAGACACTGATAAACTGCATAATTATTGCTTAGAACAACACTCTGATAGAAGCCATTAGAAATATATGAATTCCAAGAAGATGACCCATCGATAAACCGGTCAGGAATATTAGCATAGCCATTATCTTGATCACTTTTATCTTTATCGTAATCTGATGAGAAAATAGTACTTTTTTCCTTTTTATAATTACTTGTCGCAGCCGTCTCCTCGATCTGTTCGATTCCGAACGGATTCACTACAGACAAGTCATAGAATGTCTTGATAGAACGCTGGGAGATATTGAAGAAGCCATGTGTCAAGTCAGTGTATGTACTATGACCATCCTTACTCTCGAATACGTTCGGACCGAGGATTACAGACATGGTACGGTCATCCGCATTGATGAACTTTTTAAGTTCAGCAGTTTTGTCCGCTGCATTATTCATCTTGTCCTCATAGTAATACTCATTCACATATGCTATGGTATAGTAATAAGCCTCACCATTATAAGTATCTTCGCTCCAATATTTTTCAGTCGGATTAGCACTTTGGAGAGCAGCAATAAGACCGAACACATCAGTAGTATTAGCATCACCCTGATATGAACGATAAGCCTTATTTCCAGCTGCCGTGGTAGTCGCAGGTTTACCAAAACGAATCCAGCCGTAATCCAAAGCCTTCTTCTTCGCTTCGATATCATCAGTACTCTTCACCATAACATTTTTGCTGTACGGAGAATTGACCCTGATGGCATAAGTGCCGGCATCAACGTCAGCCTTGACCTTGAGCAACACAGTCTCGTAATGAGAATCAAGTCTTACATCGAGGTATGCATCAGTCGTATGGGTAATGTTTCCCTCAGCACCCGGCTGAATCTCACCACTATCCTCGGCCTTGGCCTCAGCGATAATCTTATCCACGCCATTGACCGTAATCGTGTAAGTATAGTGATAGTTACGCCTTACTGTAAAGTCATCGGCAGACTTTGTGAAGTTACCGAGATGAATATAATAAGTCACATCACCGCTGTAATTCTCTTCAGGTATCGAAATGGTACCTTTTACGGCAACAAAAGTTCCGTGCTTAGGAGCATATTTGAACGTATTATACTGTTCCTGAGTAGGACTCTCCACGCCATCACTATTGCGCTCCTCACGATTGAAATAAGTCCACCCCTTGTCAGGAGTTCCTTTCACATTGCGAGTCTGCACATTCTCAGGCATATAGAAATCGAACTGGCTACCCACAATAGGGAAATCACTTCCGTTATGGAACCTGTTCTCCTCGCTGACCTTAGTGTCTCCCATGTAAGGGAAGTCATCTTTCCAATTATCACGCTCCATCAATGTGCATGAACGGGAATACTCATAAAGTCCGTAAGATTCAGGCTTGAAGGTCACGTGGGCCGTATTAGTCGTTCCCGCTATAGGATGCGAACCATTCACAAACTTGAAAGTAATCTTAGCCACACTACGTCTGAGACGGATAATGCCATCAAGCTTGTTCTCGCCAGGCTTGATATCCAAAGAGCCGTCACACTGATCGTAAGTCTTGCCTGCAGAGCAATACTTTCCGCTCATGAGCACAGAGGTCTCCAGAATGTCCAAAGCATTGTTCTCCTTGGTAATGCAATAATCGAGGAACTGATTGCGGGTCAAACCCTTGAGAGCATTGATATCCACAGGGAAGAAGCCCTTGCCATAGTTCGCAACGGCATACATATACCATTTTCCACTGCGCATCTCCTCGAGATCCGCCGCAGGAATGACAATGTTATACTGATAGTTCGATCCGACATTAGACGCGAAAGTCGGGGTAATCTCAGACACTATAGGCATAGCCTTCTCATCATTGGCCTTATAGAAGAAAATGGCAATCTGCTCTACTGCAGATTCCACAGCCTCAGTAGCCTTGGTGGAAATGTCTATCTTATCCTGACCGGGAGCTGAAATAGACATATTGATGGATGTTACAGGCAAGCCTTCCTCATAGCCCGGACCTACTTCTTTTGCACAAGCAAAAACCGATGCCAACGCGGCAATCCACGCGGCACACTTAATCAAATTTCCGAATTTCATACTTTGCTTGATTTTAGTCGAATGAAACTTCCTGACCGATTTCATCCCACTTATCGACTTCGACAAGCGGTTTGTCATCTTTCTGCACTACAGAAACATTGGAGCCGGCGCAGATACCGCTCTCCGTCAAGACCTGAACCTTTCTGGTTTCAGGAACCACATAAGGCAATTTACGTCTGTTCATCATATTATTTATTAGAGGTATATACATTTCAACCCTTAAAATTAATAATTTTTTATTGATTTATAGCAGTTTGTCATAAAAAATCACGATTTTTTCTCCGTCTTTTCCGACGACCTGCCACGTCTAGGCTTTTTCCCCTTCTTGGAATTGCCATAACCATAGCCGTAACCGTAGCCATAGCCATAACCGTATCCGTAACCATAGCCGTAACCCTTGTGGCTGAAATCAGCTCCATTAAGGATAATCGCCATATTACGCAGTTTCTTCTCCTCATACATGGTCTCCAGATCAGGCAGCTGCCTTCTGTCCAGACGGCCTGCCCTCACCACGAAGATGGTCATGTCTGCAATTCTGCCGGCAATAGTCGCATCCGCAACCATTCCCACAGGAACACTGTCCGCGATTATGAATTCGTAACGCTTCCGAAGCTCAGCAAACAGTTCGTCAAGCCTTTCATCCATAAGAAGTTCCGCAGGATTAGGAGCATGGGTTCCAGAAGAAATCACATCCAGTCCCTCTACATCCTTGTCATGATGGATGATGTCATCAAGCGTCAGTGAAGGATCCGCCAGATAATTCGTAACACCCACATGATGTCCGCCGAAGAAGGTACTCAATGTTCCCTTGCGTATATCCAGGTCCAGCAGAACAACGGACTTCTTGGCAGCCACATAACTCTTGGCCAGATTTCTGGAAATGAACGTCTTGCCGTCGCCCTCACCCATTGACGTAGTCATGATGGCCTGGACAGGATGGTCTTTCTTCGACATGAACGCCATATTGGTACGGACAATCTTGAAAGCCTCCTCCACAGAAGACGACTCCTCATCCTTGTCCAGAGGGACATCTCCGACAAACGGAATCGAGAGCTTGCCCTTGATGTCCTTGCGGCTGTGAATCTTGGTATCCAGGAACATAATCATCAGGAACACCGTTCCAGGCACAGCAAGACCGAGAAGCAACCCCAGCAGTATGTATTTGTTCCCGTCCGGAGAAATAGGGCCGGAAGGACCTGAAGCACCGTCAATGACACGGGCATTGTTGTCCACCATTGCCTGTGACAGAGCATTCTCCTCACGTTTGTTCAGCAGGAACAGATACAAACTCTCCTTGATTTTCTGCTGACGCTCGATAGAAAGCATCTTCCTCTCCTTAGTAGGAATCGAAGCGACACGCACACGAGCACGAGACTCACGCGCCAATGCATCATTCCGTCTGACATTGATACTTACGATCATATTGTCCACGGCGCGGATAATGGACTGCTTCATCGCATTGAGCGAATTGTTCAGTTCCTCCACGACCGGGTTCCTCTCGCTGCTGTCCTCGATGAGCTTGTCCCTGCGGAGCTTGGCGGCATTGTACTGGCTGATCTGGCCTTCTATCTTCATGTCGCTGATACCGGTATTAGAAGGTATCAGGTCAATGTCCCTCTTGGGGTCAGTCAGATATTCCTTTATATAATCCGCAAGCCTGAGCTGTGTGTCAAGTTCCAGCACATCAGAGTTATACTGCTGAGACTGGTTCACATACATGCCTGCAGCACTGTTCAGGTCCACGATATTGTTGGCCTTCTTGAAGGACTCGAGGTCGGACTCCACACCTCCGAGGTCAGATTCAATGATAATCAGGCGTTCATTGATGAACTCGGCAGTATTGATGGCAACCTGATTCTTGTCATTGATAGCCTCCTCGTTATAGACGGAGATGAGGGTGTTCAGCACATCCCCGGCACGCGCAGGCGAGCTGTCTTTCAATGACAATGTCAGGATGGACGCCTCGTCCTCTTCCTGTCTGATTCCCAGACCGCCCTGATATCTCGCCACAACGCTGGAGATAGGGTTTCTTGTAACGAAGACAGGTTCTCCGAACCACTCCTTGCTGTAATAATTGGTAGGGGTCACTAACATCCGGACACCTGCAACATTGACAGTATCTCCAAAATCAACAATGATTTCCTTCGCGTCTTCGCCGTCAACGCGCTCGACGACGCGCACGAGGAATTTGCTGAGAGGTGTCACTTTCAATGATACATATTCCCAGTCCTGAAGTCCAGAGAAGGTCACTCTGACAGGTGATTTCGTATAGAGTTCGGACATCAGCAGGCCTTCCTTCACCTGATAGTCCACATCTGCATTGACCCTCTTCACCACTTCCCGCATCAGTTTGCGGGAGCGGAACTGGAGAATCTCATTGGCAACATTGACCTTGTTTATATAGTTGTCGTAACGGTCGAGACCGGCAGAGGCAATCTTGTTCGACGGGTCCTTGATGATGACTGTCGCGCTGCGGAAGAACACCTGCGGGGTGGACGAGTACTTCAGCCAGGCCAGGCCGACGAACACGATGACAGACAACAAAAACCATTTCCATTTGGAAGCAAGATACAAGAGGATGTCCATGACATTGACATCATCATTTCTATTCTGATTCATAGTCACTTATCCTTTTATTTTGTTGCCCAGATTACGGAACATATCGCAGTGATCGCCGACAGGAAGATCGTGATGAACTTCGTTGTCGTGTCGCCCTTGTCCGCCTTTGCATACTTAGGTTCCACATAGATGATGTCATTCTGCTGGAGGAAGAAGCACGGAGAGTTCAGCACCTCGCTGCTTCTGAGGTCGTGGTAGAATTTCTCTTTCTTCCCATCGATCTCCCTGATGACACAAACCCTGTCCAGACGAGCCTTAGGAGTCAGGTCACCGGCATTGGCAATGGCCTCCAGAAGCGTAATCCTGCCGTCTTCGACGGTATAGGTGCCGTTACGGGCAACCGCGCCCCAGACAGTGTACTTGAAGTTCTTGAAGTCAATGCTGACCATCGGACTCTTTATGTAACCGCCTTCGACAATCATGTCGCGGATGAGTTCAGAAGCCTTTCTGGTAGTCAGTCCGTCAAGATGGACAGTTCCGAGTATCGGAAAGTCAATGTTTCCTTCAGAATCGACTTTGTATCCGTCCTCATCCGGGGATGTGGACTGGCTTGCCGTTCCATCGGCATTGATATTTACCGCACCGCCGCGGTTGAACGGGATGGCAAGTTCCGGCTGCTTGCAGGTGACAGTTATACGAAGTCTGTCATTGGGCCGGATTACCGCCTCGTGTGCCGAATCATACTTGTAGCCGACTCCCGGCTCCATATCATTCAGATACACGAACTTTTTCGGTGATGCGCACGATGCCACAAGCACCAGCAACATCAGGATCAGTAATTTGTTTTTCATTGTTTTGGGGGTATTTCAAGTTTGGGTATCAGCAGCCTCCGATGTTCCTGAGACCGCTGGATTATCCTTCAGTATTGTTTCATGACATATTATTGCAGCCTTGTCATCAGGCCTACATTCCATAAGACCGACCGGGACAGATTCCGACAGAATCTCCAGAGTGTCACACAATCTGTTCTCCTGCACAGGGTCCCGATGCAGAGCCGAGCAGCTCGGATATATGCAGAGGAACGCATCCAGACCCTCTTTCAGGGTCATCCGATTCACCTGCGACTGTTCCAGACGGACAATTCCTCCGAGCGGCACTTTCTTGTCGATATAGACTGGCTTCTTTCCGCTCCACGGAGTCCCGTAGGCGAATGCCTTTCCGTCGATAAGCCTGATAGCGGGGTTGTCGTCGTTCAACAGCCACGCTTCACGGAAGTTCCTCAGCCACAGCTCCGAATGAGTGCTCTTCCCTGTTCCGCTCTTGCCGAGAAACAGATAGGCAACGCCGCCAAGAACGACCGCCGAAGCATGAACCGAAATCCCGCCCAGGGCAAGCACCGCCTGCGACCACATAATTCTCAGCATCGAGCAAAGCACCATACCGGCATCTGGATCGTTCAGGTCAATGTCAACGGAAGCGCTGCTGAAGTCTTCAGCCACAGACATATAATGGTCAATGTCAGTGTAACTCATCTCCAGCCACCAGTCCCCTGCCGCTGTCCTGCACATACTTACCTTTCCGACATCGCTTTCTGTCTTCTCGATGAGCTCAAGGCCGGAAGGTCTCTCATGCACTTCAGCATTGACCTGAAACCTGAACAGCAAGTCCTCCGCCCGGCAGGTCCCGAACGTCCGGAAGGACGGGAGCATCGTCGTGGTATCGACTCCGTCCGGCAGGTCAAGCGAGAAGACGAAATCCGCTATCCTGTAATACTTGGTCTGTCTCATAACTGCCCTCCTGCAAGCTGTACTATCTGCCAGAAATATTCGTCCGGAGCATAGCGGGCGGCAAATAAGGCATTGGCCATGAACGCTTTGAGAGTCCGGACCTTACCCTGTCCGCTTCCCGGTATCGACCTTCCGAAGTTTCCGGCGAGCAACACTCTTTCCAGAAATTCCGAAGCATCGGCATGAGGTTCCGTGTAAGGCAGGAATTCCTTGCCGAGACCGAGATAATCGGCCAGAAAGGCGTGTATCATGCGAGTCCACGTGGCGAGACCTGCTTTCCTGTACATTCTCCTGAGGTCTTCCGGTTCATACATTCCGTCATAAGAATAATATGCCCTTGCAAGATCGCACATCTGCCGCAGCCCTACACCGCGACCGAAGGCATGTTTCATTGCATGCGAATGAAGAACGAGCAGATTCAGCGCAGGTACTGGTCTCGACATCCCGCAACTACCGGCCTCAAAGCCAGGATTTTCATCCAAAGTCTTCAGCCACTTCCGTTTACGCGGAGCGCACAGGTCAATGTAAGACGGATGGTGCTCCACGACAATCCCCTGCACCGCGTAGGTAAAACTGCCGTCGGGCTTATGTTCTGGGACGTAGCCATGCTGTCTCGCCAGAGCCGCAGATGCTTCAATATCATCGAAATACAGGTCAATGTCTCCGCATTGGCGGCTGGAGGGTCTGGAATAAAGGCTTGCACATTCGAGTCCCTTGAAACAAACCGGTCTGAGAGTCTTGTATATCTCAGAAAGTCCGGCCGTCACATTTGCCATCTTGCCGCTGAGCCTTTCGATTCTGTCTGATTCGACTGCCCACCCAGCCAGTACTTCCTCCGAAGGCAGCTGATTTTCAGGCAGATACTCCAGCGAATCCGCTACTATGGCAGATACCGTATGGCTTCTGGACTTCTCGAAGACATCCTTCCATTCCTCAGAACTCAAGGGGAAGAGTTCCGGGGTGTCAGGCGGCCTGTTCCAGAGACCGGACCGGAGCAAGGTCAGCAATGCTTTGTCTGTTCTTGTCAATGCCAACTTCATATTATTCTGTCACGAGTCCGTTTTCTTTCCAGTTTTCAAGCAGCACCGCGGCGTCGCCGGTGGCCGTTTCGAGTGAGACGTCATAGTTGCCGCACAGGCATGCAGCCATATCGTCTAGAGTGAAAGGTTTGTCTTTCAATGTATTCCAGAGGTATGTCGCAGTGTCATTGAAAATATAGACCTGCGACATATTGCTGTTCTTTCCGTCAGCTTTCACTACCATGTTCTGCTTTCCGAGCCGGCGCAGCACGCAATTGGGGTTTATCTTCATATTAGTGTTAGAACTTCTTGCCGGTGATGATGGACATGACTGTGAGCCAAATGATTTTAGTATCCATTACCAACGTTCTGTTTTCAAGATAGTCGATGTCCATGTGCAGACGAGTCAGCATCTTGTCCATCGTATCAGTGTAACCATTGTACAGTGTGGCCCAGGAGAAAAGTCCCGGACGCAACTGATACAGTCTCTCATAACTGTCATTGAGCTGCATAATCTTGTCAATGAAGTATTTGCGCTCAGGTCTCGGGCCCACGAAACTCATATCTCCACGGAACACGTTCCACAGCTGCGGGAGTTCGTCGAGATGGTGGTCGCGAAGGAATTTTCCGACTTTGGTAAGACGGCTGTCGTCCTTGCTGCAGAGCGCAGGGTGTCCGTCTTGCTCAGAGTCGATACGCATTGACCTGAACTTGTAGATAGTGAACGGACGGCCGAGGTAGCCGATTCGTTCCTGACTGAATATTGCCGGGCCGCTGCTTTCCAGACGGATTGCTATCCATATTATAAGGAAGAGCGGGCTGAAGACAATCAGTCCGAGTCCTGAGGCGACGCAGTCGAGGATGCGTTTCAGGGCCTCGTCGAATAAAGTAAATGTACGACTGCTCTTGATTGCAGTCAACGTGTCTGTACTCATTTTTATAATATCAGTTTTTATTAGATTTCGGCTTCAAGTATCTTCTTGTAGCAAGTGAGTTGGCGGGTTATCATTACATCTGAGGTAAATAGCGAATTGAAGCGCGCCAATGCTCCGTCGCTGTATTTCCTGTACTTCTCCTGCGAAGAGGTTATTTCGCAGAAGGCATTGGCAAGTGCCTCAGGGTCACGTGGTTCGACATTGACACCAGACACTCCGTCATCATTGACCCAAGACACTCCCGAGCCCGGGATCTTGGTCGCGACTACAGGCCGGCCAAGGGACATCGCTTCTATCTGGACGATTCCGAAGGCTTCTGTCTTCATAATGCTGCTGAGGCAGAAGATGTCGCAGGCGGTGTAGTATGCCGAGACTTTGTCGTCCGGGACACGTCCGAGGAGTCTTACTTTGGAGGCAAGTCCGCCAGCATCTATCGCTGCCTGGAGTTCGTCTTTCATAGGGCCCGAGCCTCCGATGAGTATCATCCAGCTGTCATCCAGATACTTGGCCGATTCTATGAGGCAGCCATAGCCTTTATATGGAACGAGGCGCCCCATCGTGAAGACGATTTTCTTGCCTTCGTATGTCTTGCGGATTTCAGCTGCTCCCTGAGCGTCAGGCTGTAACGGTGCGATGCCTATCGGGATACATTCTGTCTTGTCCTGCACTTTCCTGAGGTATGGAGATGCGGACAGGTATGCCGGCGTGGTTCCGATGATTTTGTCGGCGCGACGGATCAGCCAGCTCTGGAGCGGTTTGTACATCGCCATCAGAAGAGGACTTTTCTGGATGTCGCTGTGCCAATGCAGGACGACCTTGCCTTTGTATCCTGAAAGGAAGAGGGCCAGAGCCGCCATCGGGTCAGGATGGTGAACGTGGATGAGGTCGTATTTGTCACGCCGTCTGCGGACTTCGCCTATCATTGAGGGCGAAAGCATTGTACCGGAGAACTTTGCGATTGTCGGGCAGATGGTCACGGATGCATTGGCATTGACCTTTACCTTTCCGGGAGGGACTCCGGCGGAGGCACAGAGCATGTCGCAGTGCACTCCCCGGATCGAAAGACCGGCGGTCAGGTCGTACATGACCTTCTCGACGCCTCCGAGCACGGGCCAGAATTTTCCTAACTGAAGTATATTTATATCAGCCATTCAATAGTTCTTTGTATAGTTTTATGTAATCGGCATAGCGGTCGGCCTTCCTGAAGTTGGCCAGTCCGTATGCCCGGCAGTTGTCCCGCCAGACGGAACGGTCCGTCGCGGCTATCTTTCTCGCTGCGGCCAGAGCCTGAGCGACATCGCCACAGTCGGTCACCATACCGCATTGACCTGTAACGGACTCGGGGCTTCCGCCTGTCCTGTAGGTCACTACCGGGGTGCCGCAGGATATCGACTCGAGGTTCACGGTCGGGTAGTTGTCCTGATATGTCAGGTTCAGGAACGCGCCCGCTGCGCTGTACAGTTCGGCGAGTTCATGGACGTCGGAGGTCCTCGGGATGCCGATAATGTTGGCCGGCATGCGGGCCATCTGATTCTTGTCCAGGCCTACCAGAACGATGACTTCCTGCGGGGTCAGCATTGATGCCATGCTCATGAAGTCGTCGAGCCCTTTCGCGGTGCTCCAGATACTTGCCGCTCCCATATACATTTTCCTGTCACCGATTCCGTAGCGCTTGCGGACTGCTGTGCCGTCTGACGGCTTGAAGACGTCCGTGTCTATACCATTATGTATGACTTTGTAGCGGAAATCTTTCAGGAAAGATTGCTGCATTTCGCCTTTCAGCCAGTCCGAGACGGTGACGATGATCATTTTGTCGGACGGGATGGAGCAGAATGCGTTTTTCTTGTCGCGCCAGTTTTTGGCGGAGCGGTCTATCAGCCAACTTTTCGGGAATTCTCGGGTCTGGGGGCATTGGCCACAGCCGTATTTCCATTTGTCGCAATCTGCTTTCATGTAGTAATAGCAGTGCCCGGTAAAGAGCCAACAGTCATGGACTGTCCAGACGACAGGTTTTCCTGAACGGCTAAGCCAATCGAACAATATCTTATAGTTCAGGAAATAGCCATGAATGTTATGTATGTGTATTATATCAGGATTTATCCTCTCAATATCTTTTATAAATCTCCTTGTAGCGGTATCTGAGGCCAGGCCATGACGGTCAAACAATCTTGTAATCATGCCATGGAAAGCGACACTCAGCGGATCTCCGACAAACACTCTCTTGGAAGTGCATGACATCTTTCCGTCACGCCCAACGCTATATGCAATATAACTTTCCCATCCGGCAGACATGGCAGCCTCACCTATTTCCCTTACAATTCTACCGGTCGATGTGCTCGTCCTCAGAACGGGATTAATTTGCAACAGTTTCATTAGCAGTCGGTTTTAGTGTTTCAAACAGGTCAATCCATTTTTCCATCACCTTTTCTTCAGAAAAAGTTTCAGAGATTTCCAGCGCTGATTCTGACATCTTCTTCCGAAGAACATCGTCCGTCATCAATTTCGTAAGACGCTCCGCGAATGTGTCGATGTCTCCGTCGGTGACTATATATCCGTTGTTTCCATCCCTGATGATGTCGTATGGTCCGCATTTGAAGTCAAACGATACGACAGGAAGGCCGCAGGCCATTCCTTCAATCATCACCATAGGGAAGCCCTCATAGTGTGATGTCATCACCAGAATAGAACTCCTGATGTATTCGGAGCCAATGTCTTTCACAGGATTATGGATAGTCACGCTATCCCTGATTTTCAGCACATCTATCATATCCTCAAGTTGCTGTTTCCATTCACCCTGCCCGAAGATGTCCAGTTTCCAGTCTGAAAGTGCCGGATTTCTCATGACTTTCTCCCAGATGGCCAACAGCCTGTCAAAGCTTTTCTGGTAGTCCAGACGTCCCACAGCAATTACTCTGTGAGGTGTCGAGTCCGTACTTTTGTCTGACAATCTCATGGCGGCATTCGGTATGACTTCCATATTCGGAAGTCCGCCCCACAATGCCGCATCTTCATTAGTCAGGACGATGAACTTGTCGAAACGTCTGACCATCATAGGATCCTGTCTTGTACGCCAGAGGTCAGCAAGTCTCAGAAGTCCTTTTCTTCCATAGAGGAGACGGAAGAATCTGTTATAGTGCAGTTCGAGAACCTTGCGGCTCCCGTCCTTGATTTTCGGCATAAAGGAAGACTCTGACGGATAGAGAGAGACCATTATATCAGTTTTATTCTTTTTCAAGAATTCCGTCAGGGCCTTCCTGTGAGCCCGTCTCTTATTGAAATACCCCAAAAATTTCAGAAGCGGGCTTTTATGGTTGTCATCAGAATAATTGATTCCCAGGTCGGTAATTTCCACGCCTTCGGGAAACGGATAGAACGGTGGGCGTCCATGCTGGTCTGTCGTCACAATGGACACGTCCCATCCCATCTTATTCTTCAGATATGTCACTTTATTCAGCAGCACCCTCTCCATACCGCCGGGGTTGTAGATGGAGTGGATGCAATATGTCAATTTCATGGAGGTTCAGTTTTTAATATGTGGTTGTCAATGACAGTTTTCACTTGTAAATTACGCCGTACACAAAGTGCTGGAACACATTGAAATAAATCCAGATTGCAGGATAGATGCCCCAGGCTGCGAATTGTTGCAGGAGCTTTATTCTGAACGACAGGAGCTTGTTGTTCCAGATGTATTTGTCGGCTTCCGGATACCATTCTTGCCAACGACGGTAGTCTTTTATGCTTCCGGTCAGGAGGAACGGCAGCTTGACATTGAGCTTGAACAATGCGATTCCTTCAGTCAGTCCTTTTCCGAACACGCTTTTCAGGTATCCGATGGTTTCGTCGGTATTGAATTTCAGGTCGGCCAGTGCCCTGTCTGAAAGCGATCCGCTGGACATGGCCACGTCGCTCTTCACATAATGATAGAATGCTTCATGGACGTATGCGCCACGTACTGCCCTGGACATCAGGCGAATCATGGTCATGTCTTCGCCCATGCTGTGGCCTTCCGGAAAGCGGATTCCGTTGTCGGTATAGAGTTTTTTCCTGACGATTTTGTTCCAGACATTGTACTTCATCGTGCCGTCCAGCATTGACCTTACCGCTGCGAACTGCGTGCTGCGCATCGGCTGCGACATGTACCTTTCGTTGTGAGGGAATGTCAGATACCAGTCGCACCACACAATGTCGGCGCCACGGGTCAATGTCGCCATGTACATTTTCCTCAGCATATCGGCTTCGACGTAATCGTCACTGTCACAATGATATATGTATTCGCCTTCGGCTGCGTCCATTCCGGTATTTCTTGCTGCAGGAAGGCCCTTATTCACGGAGTGCGTCAGCAATTTCACCTGATCTTTGCGCTCAGGATGCCTGGCAATGACCGTCTTGAGGATGTCAATGCTATTGTCCGTCGCCGCATCGTCCACGAAAATAAATTCGATTCCCGACTTCATAGTCTGGGACAGCAGCGATTCCGCACAACGTTCTATGTACTTCCCGACATTATAAATCGGAACTATGACTGAAACATTTATCATAAAATTTATCGCATATCGACAGTCTGGCTGTCGGAGGTAATATTCTCTTCTATCTTGAGTTTTTCTGGTTCAGTTTTGTAGGGCATGCAAAGGAACAGGGCAAAAACCAAAAAGATGTCTGTGGACACTTTGCACCAAATGGTAAAATTCAGCAAGAGGAGCATCAAAAACAATGAGCCCATTTCTGGCAGACGTTTCCTGCAGGTCAATGCGACCTTTATGAAGTAAGCCATGAAAGTTATCAGGCCGAAAATACCGAAATAAAATATAAATCGAAGGTAGCCGATATCTGTATTCTGGTAAAAGCCATGCCATCTTATGCCTGTGTAATAAGGTTCACTATCGTATGGATTATCGAAGTAACCATTGCCTATAATCCATGTTTTGATTTCATCCGGAAAAACGACCATGTTTTTCAGGATCTCATTTGAGTGAACCTCCCATGTGCCTTTCTCAGCCAAACTGAAAAAGCCTTCGAAGGCAAATCTCAAGTTATGCTTGAATGCCGGGCTGATGTTATAGAATAGTATTGAACAACATACTGCTATAACCAGCATTATTCCCGACATTCTCCATAGGGACTTATACTTAACTATGGAACTGAGAGAAAACGGACGCGTCAATATAAGTAAGTAAACAATCGACAATGCTATACCGATAGTTGTCGTCCTGGCAATCATATTTCCTACCACTGCTATAAACATGAATGCTGAAAGATACAATAGCATCAGCCAAATGCGTTTACTCTGGCTGATTTCTCCTTCAGAGACGCCTACAAGCCGATATACGCACATCAATAATATCGCGCAGAATCGGGTCCCCCCTACATCCAGACTGCAGCCTATTCCATAAAGTCTCGTCTCATTCTTACCCATGAATCCCTGTCCGGCGATAAACGAATCTACGAAATGCTTGACAGCAGGCACGCTATCAATGATCAAAGATAAAGCGCATTGTACGACGCATAGTACTATAAGATAATCACAGATTAACCTGACATCTACTTTCCCGTGAATTGTCTTGAGCAAAGCCACGACTACATTGGCAGCACTGAGCCAAACCAACATTGACACGATGTAAGTAGAATAGGTATAATCATGAGTTCCATTATATGTTACAGCTATGAAACCGATAAGAGAAACTATGGCGGCCAAGACTGATATCATGAGGAAGTCGTTATCTACCACTACCTTCCTTTTCTTGGCAAACTGAATTGCCAGTACAGCCAAACCGATACCTGCCATCGCCATCTTAGTATTCATTCCCGGCATGAAGGTAAATTCAAACGGGAAGAAATAGAAAGAGAGCACGACCAATGCCAGCGTATATAATATATATTGCATCCGTTTATGTCAATTAAACAATCCTTCTTCCGTAAACAAAGTACCTCAACAGGATCTTGACTCTTTTCCACAGAGGAAGAAGGTCATAATCATTGATTTTCCTATAGAAGAAGTCAAAGTAGAATTTCTCGTCGAAAAATGGGGACTTTCTGTAGTATTCCCACCAAATATCGAAGTTAATACTGTAACTCTTCCATGGTTTGTTGCCATTATAATGAACAATACCACTTGAAAAAGCCTTCTCAATAGATTCCTTATTCCAAATAGATATCAACGTATCAAAATCTTCTACCGCAAGTTGATTGATAAAAGTCGTAAAACAAAAATCCGGGCCCAAATACTTGATTCTTCCTTTACAAGCAATATTCAATATATCCATATCCTGAAACATATACTTATTCTTAGACAGTTCCCTGAACCTATTGACAAGATTTCTCTTTCTGATTTCTTCCGAGTTGATGATAAGATTACCAGAATAGATTATGTCTTCAGGACTAATTCCTATTTCCTTTTCATAATACTTTTTATAAGATGGGACAAACTGAGCCAAAGACTTGACACCTGCGAAACAACAGTCTGTCATATCCGTTTCTTCAAATATCCCAGTCAAGTCGCTCCGAAATATGACATCGACATCAGAATATATTATCTTATCGTACTCCGGTATGATTTCCGGAATCAGCAGACGATAATACGCCGGAGTCGTTATGCCTCTGATTTCAAATGCATTATCAAACTCATTACCAACCGGTCTGAATGTCAATTTACAATTATCATAGTATTCCGGCAATTTCACAAGGTCGGTCTGGGTCATTGACTGATTTGCCGGATGCAATATAAAGATATCATAACTTGTATCCTTCTTAGCATTCATCAGCAAGGATGAGATGCAGACACAGGCAGGCATGACTAAGTTCTTATCGAAGGCAAAAGCAATAGGTATCGTCATATTATCAATGGTAATTTTCTGTATTCATCACTTTTGAGGAATTTACGTCCCTCATTCATAGCATCAAGTTTAATCTTGAAAATGTCAAACCGTCCTTTAATCAGTGATATCACTAAGGCAAACGTAAATGCATATCCGATGCATAGAATATCTACAAGTCTCATCACAACTGATTTTTCTGGAAGATATATGAATCTATGCCAGAAAATGGTCTTATATATAAAGTCTGCATATATGAGAGACTTCTCTTTCTCGGGCTTTCTATTAGTTCCAGCATCCAGATGAACAATTCCAGTTGTAAATGCAGTAAGTTGCTTTAAGTTAGACTTATACATTTTATAGTACATCACCTGATCCTCACCAATAGGATACTTTTGTCTATCCAGCCAAAGTTCTTCTTCAAATCGTATTGACAGGAAAGATTTCTTTGAGCACAAAAAACAAGGCCCCGCATTAGTTTGTGACCAGTAAGCAACTTTAACAGGATGAGCATTATAGGAATACCCTGCTGTCCGCATAACCTTGTATCCCCAGTGCCTATCGTTATACCTTGCTCTCATTCTTCCTGATGCCGCCATCATAAACCTTTGTTTGAATGGACGCTCAGAATTGTGAAATACATCCGGAGAAATCACATCTGCGCCATATCTTCCAAGAAGGCTAAACATTTTTTCTACGGCATCTGGAGGAAAATATAGATCATCATCAAGGAATAGTATATACTCTGTCTTAACTTCATCGTAACGCAAAGCTCTCTGCGCCACCATCCCCTTCTTGACAATAATATACTTCTCCGTTCCCACGGTATCCGACGGAATTTCATATCCTTCAGCGATGTAGACTAATATCTCTTCCGGCGGAAGAGTCTGACTGACAAGCGAATCAAGCAACGTCTGATATTTAGCCCCGGCAGTGCCAAGAGTTCTGATTACTGCGGTGTATTGCATATTCAACTTTTAGATAATTTACGAGTTGCAACAAACTGTCGCATTAGGTCATACAAACGATATTGGCCGAAGTATAATAGGACTCTACCAACTTGTTCCTTCCACAATGCATTCTTACTGTATCGAATGTAGCTATCTATATCCAAACTTTTAATTAAATCAATTCGCTGATAACTCTGTGCATCATTATAGTACAATGAATTTAGTACTCTTCGAACATACGAAGCTACGAGCCATCCAAGATTATCTAGTGAACGATTATCTTTAATATCTTTTTGCTGAATAATTCTATTAACTAAACAAAGAATAGTTCTATATGAAGCTATCTCTGAATCAATAGTATTAATCCTTTTTGTTAATGAGCCAGACACATCACAAGTATAATAGTAATCAGTATCTGAAGAAACATAGATTTTATCAGTAATAAGCATAAAAGAGAACAAGAAATCTGCGTCCTCTCCTATATGCATCATCTCATTGAATCTAAGACTATTCTCATAAATAATACTTGCTCTATATAACTTAGCCCACGGAGATGTATGCCAATGCATATCACTATCAACAAACAATCTCTCGAAATTAGTTGCATTAACTCTATACTCAGGATAAACCTCTGCCTTTTCCCCAGTAGAGTCACATATGACAGCATATGAAATAATCAGGTCCGTATCATCATCCACTTTCGATAATAGATGCTCAAGATAATTACAACTACACCTATCATCAGCATCTACAAATGTTATCCATTTTCCCTTAGCATTATCCAACCCAAGATTTCTTGCAGAACTTACACCACCATTAGGTTTATGAAAGACTCTGACACGAGCATCCTTTTCAGCGTATTCGTCGCAAATACGTCCGGAATTGTCCTTACTTCCATCATCAATAAGAAGCAGTTCAAAATCAGTCATTGTCTGAGACAAAATACTGTCAATGCATCGATTAAGATATTTCTCCGCATTATATACAGGCACAATTATCGAAACTAAAGGAACTTGGTTACCTTTCATAATCTATCTACCTAAAGTAAATCTTAACTTGTCAATTCCAACCACTATAGGTCTCATGCCATGAGTGAGCATCCACATCATGACTTTGATTTTTTTATTACAGAATGGGCATGACCAGATATATTTTCTGGAAACAGGAAAAAGGTTCAAAAATTCTTCATGTTTATCCGGGAATAACACTAAATCCTGATTATTTTTCAGTACCCTCCAAGAAAGTACTTTTTCCAATCTTTGCCCCAGACCATGTTCCTCTATAAAGGCAATAATAAACTGATAAGTTTTCTTTTCATCCTCAAATGTTTTCCAATTTATGCTATGCATTATCGAAGACACGTTTGCACGATTGTAATAATACAATGTATCGTTTACCTTGGATACTTCTTTAGCATAATAGAATAACTGGCATGCTACATAGAAATCTTCGCAATATGAAATCCCAAATGGATATGATATAGGATTATCCAGATAGATACGCCTCTTAATTATCATGTTCCATAAAACGGTCCAGCCATAAGAGATATAGCGTTCTAAAAAAAGAACCTTATCTTGGCACAACTCTACAGAACAACAGATTGTTTTTTGCAAACCGTAATCCATAAGAAAATCACAATATACAATCTCAGACTTTGTCCTCTCTGCCTCATCATATAGTTTCTCATACATCTCCACGGAAACATAATCATCCGAATCGCAATGCGCCACATATTCACCTGTCGCTACATCAAGTCCAGTCTTTCTTGCTTGAGCCAAGCCTCGATTGTGTTCATGACGGACGTATTTAATCTGAGCCAACCTATCAGGATAGTTGTTCGCAAGATTCTTGACCAGATCTATGCTATTGTCAGGAGAGCAGTCATCCACAAAGATAATCTCAATATCTTTCAGGGTCTGTTCAAATAACGACTTCGCACATCGCTCTACATACGGAGCAACATTGTACACTGGTACGATAACCGAGACAAGAGGGGTATTATTATCTGTCATGGTACTTTCTTTCCAACATTCCGCTCAAATAGCCAAGGCTGTGAGCCTTAAGTGTTTGCAACTTAAAATATACTTCAGAATAGTCTATCGGAGCTATCAGTTCGGAGCGGCGAGCACTGTACTCCTCATAATCATTGACCATTCTTCCTTCAAGCCCGAGTTGCGATAGCATTGACACAAATCTGTCCGCTCCGCGCGAGTGATTTACAATCGCAATGAACGTCTTGCGGTTTATGATTGAAAACACGCAGCCATGGAATGAATCAGTAACGACAAAGGACGCATTCCTGAAATTGTCAAGCCAGGACTGGACCGGAATCATTTTATCCGGGCTTCCGTCTGACTTCTTGGGAGACAAGCCCATAAAGCTCTCTTTAAGACCTAACTCGCAGACAACATCATTGGCAATTTTCGCCTTTTGTCCATCAGTATCAAGAACATAACTGACAAGTGTATCATGTTCAGTAGCCTCTGAACATGCAGTTTTCGGTCTTTCAATAACATAATCATCAGCGCCGAGCAACAATGTCGGATCCAGAACAAGTTCAGCATGTTTTCCGAAATACTGTTCCACAAGTCCGACAGCGGACTTCTCACGGACTGAGATAGCGTCGAAACGCGATGACAGCCTCTTGCACATCTCCAGCATCTGCTCAGAAATAGGATTCTCAGATGTTCCGAAAGACGCACCATAGGTAATTTTCAGCATCTTGTCATCCTCAGGGAGGAATCCGGCGAAAAAATCAGTCAGATATGGAGAATACTCCTCTCTCCAAACCTGATCACTGCCAACAATAAGGCAATCTAACTTCTCTCTCTTAACCTGCTTGTGGAGCGCTTCCGAAGATCGCAATGGACTAGTTATGTTAAGGTATTCATGTATAAACTTAAGCAACACAGAACAGTCATCCTGCTTTCTTTTATCTATTACATATTGCTGACTCCACGGGCTCAGGATCGCTATGTTCTTCTGCCCCAGAATATATCTTCGAACCAGACACTTCAATACACTCCCACACCTCCGGAGAATCAAACCGGCAGAAGGTGCAGCGAATGTACGATCCAGAACTACAACCTCATGCCCCATCCGCTCCAAAACTGTCTGAAGAGCATAACATTGTAGAATACCTCCGTAGTTAGATGCCAGAGGTAAGGTCAAGATTCCTATTTTCACGATAGTTCCTATTATTTCTTGAGGCGGTCCCAGAACGAGCGCTTTGGTTCCGCAGCAGAATAAATTTTTCTGTAATACTCTCCCCAGGAGAGGCCCGAATGAATCATCTCGTAGATGACACCCCAGTCGGGAAGGCCGCCAAGATTGCGGTCATCAATGAAAATATCGGCAGTGAGCTTTCTCGGCTGCTGTACAATTTCATCCGCGTCATAACGGATCTCAGGATGATTCGTATTGACGGCGTAAAACTCGACCCCACGGGCGGAACACCATTCGACAGCCTCTTTGAGAAGATCGCCTTCGCGAACAGACCAGAGGATGAGCCTATGGCCTTCGGCGATCAGCAATTTCAATGTTGCTGTGGCAAATGGAATTTCTTTTCCGATTTCGGGATACCTGTGTTCTACAATAGTTCCGTCAAAGTCAATTGCGATGGTCATGCGTCAGATGGTTTCGATAAATTCAGGTGAGACTGAAACGAGGGCGACTGACATTACGCCTTTTACCTCGATTACAACTTTCTTGGACCTCATGCCTTTCAGTTTCACGAACATACCTTCGCAACCTTGGAAGATTCCCCCGGTTATCCGGACTTTCTGACCTTTGGAGAGGTTGACCTCGCCTGCCGGATAGTACCGGAGATTCTCCTCACAAGAAGCAGTCACTGAAATGAATCGGGCCATGTCATCATCCGGAACGATAATCTTGTTCCCGGTCCTCCCGTCCATCATGTACTGCATGAATGGAATACGTCCGGAATTCTTGACTTCCGTCATCCTGTCCTGTGTACAATTCACAAAAACAAGATTCCGGACTGCAGGTTCCAGAACTCTCTTGCCGTTTTCGGTTACGTGCCACTGCATAGGTGTATAACTGGCGATGCCAAGCGAATCCAGAATTCTCTTGACCTCGGCTTCCCTGCGATAAGTGACTCGCATGGCAAACCAAAGTTTTATGGTCTTTCTGGCCTTGACCTTAAGGTGAGCACATACCTCTGGGGCTTGATTTTTAATGTATTCCATTGAAAATCAACTACTTATATCAATTTTTTAATAAATACCGCTGTTATTTTGCTTGTTATAGCCTGAAAGTTAGGTTATGTTCGGCAAGTGGACGGCTGTCTCTTCTTATTAATTCAGGAAAAAGCCTTGCTTATCAGTAACGGTCGGTCCATTACTCTGCTTCTATCCTTTATAATTTTTCTAAATGCAAAGAAAATGGATTTTGCTTTGACTAACGTGTTAATTCTTGTCAAAAATCGACTTTTTTCACAAAAAACCAGCCAAAAAATTTTACGGAAAATCTTGTCAAATCAGTACCGAAATCGACAAGTCATTTTCAGAACTATTTAGTTTTCAGTGTTTTATGAACGATTACTCGTCCCCCCCCCAGGCCGTCCCAAAAGGG
>ERZ780005.86-NODE-86-length-25555-cov-3.72087_pt1 | contig 25555 bp, 19 predicted proteins | sample MGYA00511874_ERZ780005 | MGnify/ENA primary metagenome ERZ780005 (study PRJEB29588, sample SAMEA2150310) | human gut metagenome | biome: human gut; feature: human-associated habitat; material: faeces | place: Denmark | collected 2008/2010 ...
CAGGCGTGGCGTCGTCCCGCACTGCTTTGTAAGCGCTTCCGCGGTTACGGTTTGACGTGTTCCCAGCGGTTTAACTCGTCAGGCGGAGGTGTGGTCGCGGGAGGTTCGCTTCGCTCATCCCTGTCGGGCTCGCGCCCGACATCCCATTCACAAGGCCATGGGCGGCCATGCCTCCCACGGCCACACCTCCGGCCGTGATTTACTGAAATAAACGGGAACTTTCGGGCGGATGGTGTTAAAGGTGATTCTCCCCTTACTTCGTAATGGAATCGAGGAGCTTGGCCATGCGGGCTGTGAGGTCTTTGCGGGAGAACTGGCGGATGGCGTCAGTCTTGTCATTTTCGGTGAGAATCTCGTCCAGTTCGGCCTCTCCGGAGTGCTCCACCTCGATATCTTCCTCGTCATCGGCAGCATTGAACTTGTTCCAGCACATATTGACATATGATGAAATCGAGGCCTTGTCATCCCAGCCGAACACTACGCCGGCGCCCGTCTGATTTACAATCCTGGCCATTGCCCCGTCCGTCTGACCGATACCGAGAATCGGATTCATGGACGCAAGGTACTCGAAAAGCTTTCCCGGAAGCGTCGCGCGATACTCAGGCTCTTTACGCAGAGGAAGGATGAGAAGGGATGCGTTCTTCTGTTCCCGCACAGCGACATTGTGATCCTGATAACCGAGATTGATGACATGGCTGCTGAGACCGGCGGCATTGATAGAGTCAATGATTTCCTTGTCGGTCTTTCCTACGAGCCTGATATGCAGCATCTTGTCGAACTCCTTGTCCGTTCTGCACTTCTCAGAAAGAACATCCCAGAGAGTCTCCGGATTTCCGTCCGAAGCGAAAAGACCGGTATGGGTAACATTGAAATAACCGTCCGGCTCTACGACCTGGCTGAAATCATCATCGTCGAAACCATTGGTAATCAGCTCGACAGGAGTATTCGTCATGACCTGGAACTCCTCCTGGACGAGAGGGGACACAGCCACCACGACAGTCGCATCATCCAGAACCTGCTGCTCTAGGCGGTGATGCTTCCGCTCCGCCCATTTGCAGAGACATAAATGTTTGAAATAGAACATCTTGGTCCACGGGTCACGGAAATCCGCCACCCACGGAATGCCGGTCGCCCTGGAAATCTGTCTGGCTATGAGGTGCATCGACTGCGGAGGGCCGGTACTTACAATCGCGTCCACAGGATTCTCCTTGAGGTACTTTTTCAGGAACCTGACAGAAGGCCTTACCCATGTCACCCTCGGGTCCGGAATAAACAGATTGCCGCGCAGGAACAGCATCAGTTTCTGCTTGAAAGTCTTCTTCTGGCTATTGATAGGATTGACCTCCTGCTTCGTGGCATCCTTTTTTCCGGTCAGTTTCCGGTAGAAAGAATAAAACTCCGTGATATGCCTCTTCACGACAATGGCCTCCTCCGGAATATCCTCCTCGAGAGTCTTGTCAATGCTGGTCATTTCCGGATTCTCCGGGGTATAGATGACCGGCTGCCATCCGAACTGAGGCAGATACTTGCTGAACTTCACCCATCTCTGGACACCGGAACCTCCTGTAGGCGGCCAGTAATATGTTATGATAAGCACCTTCTTCATAATCACGTAAAGATAGTTATAATTTTTGGTAGAGGTTATTGAATTATGGGGTGAAAATCTGTAAATTTGTTTGTTTTGGTAATTGGAGACAGATTATGGCGAAGAAACAAGCGGAGGATACACCTCTACTTAAACAATATTTTGCGGTCAAAGCCCAGCATCCCGAGGCAGTTCTGCTATACAGAGTGGGCGATTTCTATGAAACATATTCTGACGACGCGGTCCTCGTAAGCAAAGTTCTGGGTCTTGTACAGACCAAGCGTTCAAATGGTGACAAAGAAGCCGTGCCTATGGCCGGATTCCCACATCATGCTATAGAACAATATCTTACACGTCTTATCCGTGCCGGCTATAAAGTGGCCGTGTGCGACCAGCTGGAGGATCCGAAACTGGTAGGCTCCAGGACTCTGGTGAAAAGGGGAGTGACGGAGATGGTTACGCCGGGAATCGCCTTCGGCGAGAACATGCTCGAACAGAAAGAGCACAACTACCTGACAGGACTCACATTCTCCAAAGACCAATGCGGAGCCGCATTTCTTGATGTCTCCACTGGAACATTCCAGGTGGCACAGGGTAGCACTGCCTACATCGGAACTCTCATAGCATCATTGGCCCCGAAAGAAATCGTAGTCCAGCGCGGCAACGAGAAACGTGTCAAGGAACTGTATGGAGACACCCTCTATGTATCGACACTTGACGAATGGGCATTCGTATATGATGCGGCTGTCGAAAAACTGAAACGTCAGTTGCGCGTGGATTCATTGAAAGGCTATGCCATTGATTCATATCCGCTTGGAGTGAGCTCTGCCGGCGCGCTCATCGTCTATCTCGAACAGACCCAGCATACCGGCCTTGCCAACATCTGCTCGATTTCCCGCATTGACGAAGATAAATTCGTGTGGATGGACAAATTCACCATCCGCAACCTCGAAATCTTCAGCGCGTCGGCGGGAGGGGAAGGCGTGTCACTTGTCAGTGTCATTGACAAATGCTGCTCTCCGATGGGTTCGCGTCTTTTGCGCGGCTGGCTGGCGATGCCGTCACTCGACTTGAATGAACTGAATGCCAGATACGACATCGTAGGCCATTTTACTGACAACGGCGAACTTCTGAATGAGGTTCAATGCCATATCAGCAATATCGGCGACCTCGACAGGATAATCTCCAGGGCGGCCACGGGTAAGATCATGCCACGTGAAGTCCTCCAGTTGGGACGAGGTCTGGCCCAGTTCGACCCTATCAGAAAATTATGCTCCGGGCAGGGAACCGCATCGGGAGTTTGCACCCCGCTTGCTGAACTGACAGCCTCCATAGGTGACTGTTCGGAACTGCTCAAGGCGATAACAGAGACATTGACCCAGGACGCTGCGGCAGCCATCGGAAAGGGCGATGTCATCGCTGCAGGCGTGAGTGAGGAGCTCGACAAAGTGCGCGAAATCTCCCGCGGAGGCAAGGATTATCTCCTGAAAATGCAGCAGAGGGAGATAGAAAGGACCGGAATAACCTCATTGAAAATAAGTTACAACAATGTCTTCGGTTATTACATCGAGGTCCGCAACGCCCACAAGGACAAAGTCCCGGAGGAATGGATCCGCAAACAGACTCTTGTCAATGCAGAAAGGTATATTACTCAGGAGCTTAAGGAATATGAAGAGCAGATTCTTTCCGCCGAGGACAAAATCTACGCTCTCGAGTCTGCTATCTATAACTCGCTGATTGCCAAGATACAGACCTCTATAAGGACCATTCAGAAGAACTCGATGGTGATTGCCAAGCTGGATATTCTGGCCGGGTTTGCAGAACTGGCCTCGGAAAACAGATATTGCCGTCCTGAAATCGGCGACGGGCTTGCCTTGGATATCAAGGCCGGCAGACATCCTGTGATAGAGACACTTATGAAGCCGGGGGAGGAATATGTACCTAACGATATCCATCTGGACAGGGACAAGCAGCAGATAATAATATTGACCGGTCCGAACATGTCCGGAAAATCTGCTCTGCTCCGTCAGACGGCATTGATAGTGCTCCTCGCCCAGATCGGCTCATTCGTGCCTGCGGATTCGGCGAAAATCGGCTATTTCGACAAGATTTTCACCCGTGTCGGCGCATCGGACAACATCTCCAGAGGAGAATCCACATTCATGGTGGAAATGCTGGAAACGTCAATGATTCTGCACAATCTTTCCGAGCGTTCTCTTGTGCTTCTGGACGAAATCGGCCGAGGAACATCCACTTACGACGGAATGTCCATTGCCCGGGCGATAGTCGAATTCATACATGAATACGGAAAGGGCGCCAAGACATTGTTCGCCACACACTATCACGAACTGAATGACCTGGAAGGCATCTATCCTCGTGTGAAGAACTTCCATGTGGCAGTCAAGGAAGTCGGCAAAGAGGTCATTTTCCTCAGGAAACTCAAGGAGGGCGGCACGGCCCACAGTTTCGGTCTGCACGTGGCCAGGATGGCCGGAATGCCTAAAGAAGTGCTTGCTTCCGCCGAGAGGACTCTGTCTGCCTTGGAGGCCGGGGGCGCCGGTTCTATAAGCAATGGGGCGGTACCGGAGGCCAAACCGATAACCAAGCCTTATAATACGAAGGAGGGCAGGGTGGAGGCTGACGGCACGATCCAGCTGTCTCTGTTCCAGCTGGATGATCCTACATTGTCCTCACTCAGAGATACTTTGAAGTCTGCGGATCTTAACAATATGACTCCTATGCAGGCCTTTGACCTTCTCCGTGATATGAAGAAGGAATTGGGAATATGATAACTCCAGATTATTGATAACGAATACATTTAATTATGACACTCAAATCTTTCCTTATTGCCGCATTGGCATTGGCAATACCGGTTTTCGCATCGGCGAATGACGGGGCGTATCAGATTCAGTCTCCTGACGGACACCTTCAAGCGACCATTGTAGTCGGAGAAAAGATATCATATACGGTTTCCAGGGACGAACTCCAGCTGATAGCTCCGTCCTCCATTTCAATGACAGTTTCTACCGGCGAGGTCTTCGGTCTCAATGATAAGGTCCGCAAGGTCCGCCGCACCAGCATTGACCAGATCCATCAGGCTACGGCTTACAAGAAAGCGGAGGTGAGGGACAATTATAACGAGATGACATTGGAATTCAAGGAGTTCTCCCTCGTGTTCCGTGCGTTCGATGACGGCGTTGCATACAGGTTCGTAAGTTCGCTGAAGGGTGACTTCAATGTCGTAGGCGAGCAGGCTGAATTCGCTTTTGCAAAGGATTGGAATGCCTATGTCCCTTATGTGAAGCAGCATACGCAAACGCTTGAGAGCCAGTTCTATAACTCGTTCGAGAATACATATTCAGTGAAGCCTTTGTCGGAATGGAACAAGAAACGTCTGGCATTCCTTCCGCTTGCGGTCGCTGCCGACAATGGCGTGAAAGTTCTCGTCATGGAGTCTGATCTGAAGCATTATCCGGGAATGTACCTCTACAATGAGGGAGAGGGCTCTACTCTTACGGCCCGTTTTGCCCCATATCCTAAGGTCGTGAAACAGGGCGGCCACAATATGCTTCAGGGCGAAGTCGTTGAGCGTGAGGACTATATCGCTGAATGCTCGGGAAAAGAGGCTTTTCCTTGGAGGATAATTATGGTTACCGCCAATGATGCCGAGATGGCTGTCAATGACCTTGTATGGAATCTTGGAACTCCTGCTGACCCGTCCGCTGATTTCAGCTGGGTGCGTCCTGGAAAGGTTGCCTGGGACTGGTGGAATGACTGGAATCTCTACGGCGTGGATTTCCGTGCGGGAATCAACAACGAGACCTACAAATATTACATTGATTTCGCTGCCGCCCACGGTATCGAATATGTTATCCTCGATGAGGGCTGGGCTGTGAACAAGAAGGCCGACCTTATGCAGGTGATTCCTGAGATTGACATCCCTATGCTTTGCCAGTATGCTCAGGAGCGCGGAGTCGGCATTATCCTCTGGGCCGGTTATCTGGCTTTCGACAGGGACATGGAGAATGTCTGCCGTCATTATTCCGAGATGGGAGTGAAGGGTTTCAAGGTGGATTTCATGGACAGGGATGACCAGGCGATGGTGGACTTCCACAGGCGCGCTGCCGAGATGGCTGCCAAATATCACCTCCTCATTGATTTCCACGGCACCTACAAGCCGGCCGGACTGAACAGGACATGGCCTAACGTCATAAATTACGAGGGAGTGCATGGTCTTGAGCAGATGAAGTGGGCGGATTCTTCAGTGGACCAGGTTACATATGATGTGACCGTTCCGTTCATAAGAATGGCTGCCGGCCCTATGGACTATACCCAGGGCGCAATGCGCAACGCGACCAGGAAGAATTACCGTCCGGTAAATTCTGAGGCAATGAGCCAAGGAACCCGTTGCAGGCAACTTGCTGAGTATGTGGTATTTGACTCTCCTCTCAATATGCTTTGCGATTCTCCGTCCAACTATATGGCCGAGCCGCTGTGCACCAAGTTCATTGCAGAATGCCCTGTCACCTGGGATGAGAGCCGTGCCGTAAATGGAGAAATCGGCAAATATATAACGCTGGCGCGCCGTCGCGGAGACGTATGGTATGTCGGGTCAATGACAGACTGGAATGCCCGTGACATTGACATTGACCTTTCCTTCCTCGGCGAAGGCGAGTGGGTGATGGAAATCTTCCGTGACGGTGTCAATGCTGACCGCGCGGCCAAGGATTTCAAACACGAAGTGGTCAATGTTCCCGCGGACCGTCATGTGACAGTTCACATGGCTCCGGGAGGCGGCTGGGCTGCAAGGATCAGCAGATAAGTAACCTTCAAAAAATAATTGAGGCTCCGTTTTTGCGGAGCCTTTTTCTATTGCTTTGTATAGTCTCTGATTGCAGGAAGCGTACCTGTCCAAGAGCCGTATATCTTGTGCGGTGTCAATGACTTGTCGTACAGATTGTAGTCGTCCTGGAACTCGAACTCCACTGTATAGCTGTTTCCGTTTCGGGATATCTTCATGGTTCCGCCTGCTATAGGAGCGCTCTTCGCGGCATGTCCGGACTCGTCGTATTCGATGTAACATGAAGGGTCAGCACTGGTGTATCCGATATTTCCGGGATAGACGGTCCCCGCACCGCCGGAGGTTGAAACCGTGTAAGTCCCTTCAGGAAGGCTCATTGCATCACCTGTACCGGCGACAAAGTCAATGGCTATTTCCCCATATCCATTGTCCAGAACGATGGCATAATTTACGGTTCCGTTTCCGTGATAGTCTCCGTAATAATTGACTACAGAACAGATTTCAGGATTCATCTCCACGTCCGAGTCCAATGTCGTCTGAGGTGCTTCAATGTTCTGATAATCTTCGAGCTCCCCTTTCCATGAGGCTTTGACAGTGTAACCGTCTTCATCTGTGAAATTGCAAGTGATGGAATAAGTCCCGTCATTGTTCTTCACGATTTTCACCTCGCCGTCTTTCATCGCGCAGAACTTGGTCTTGTAAGAATTGTCGACCTTCATGCAGAATGTTCCGAGAGCCTGTGCGCCGAGCCATACGCCCGGATAGAAAGTGCCTGGAGTATAGGACATTCTGGAGCCTGCCTTATATGTGCCGGCCAAATCCGCTCCCTTTTCGGTGTAAAGGTCGATCTGAATCTTGTGTCCCGGGCCTTTCGGATACAGGCCGTCATTGGAAATGCCCTCAGTATCAAAGCATCTCAGCACATAGTTGTCGTAGTTGCTTTCGTTTCCATACTTCTGGCTCGTAACTCGTTTGAGGTTGAGGTCAAGATTGGACTTTATATGTCCGTTGTCCGTCTCCTCTCCCTCCCCGCTCTTGTCGCTGAGCGTGATGGCTCCCTTATATGTGAATACATATTTCTTGCCCTCGGTACTCGTTATTGCAACATTGATGTCATACCCCTCCGCGATATGTTTCACGGTAATGGTGCCATCCTGAAAAAGGACGTTCTCGATGCGGAAGAGGTCGCCGACCTTCTCTTTATTGAAAGTGGCGAAGGTCAATTCCGTATTGAATGTCCCGTTTGCGCGTCCTTTGTGGGCGGTATATGTGCCTTCAGGGATAATCGGATTGGTATGGTCCTCCGAGATGGCGCCCCAAAGGTCACAATACAGGATGTAGTCTCCCGGATTCATCGGCGCGAGGTCCACCTCCGAACTCTGTCCGATCTCGCCGGATGACAGGATGAAATAATAGTCTGCATATCCTTCTTTCCAGAAGTTTCCGAAGTAGATGCCGTCCTGGAAATTCTTGATTTCCACAGCGGTGACATCTTCAGTTTCAGGCTTTTTGTCTTTCTCGCACGAAACGGCCACAATCGAAAGAATCGCTGCCAGCGCAATGCGGGAAAGGTCAATGAATTTTAGGATTTTCATATTTTCAGCTTATCAATGTTACAAGATTTTTATAGTCTGTATACATGTAAAGATAAATAAAAATCAGCACAAGCATGAAATTATTTGTTATATTTGTTGCTGTGCGTGACGGAGGGATTACTGGTGCGGAGATATGGGATATTGCTTAAAACTTTATAGTAAGATGAAAAAGACATTGATGATTTTGCCGCTTCTCATTTTCGCGGCCAGCTGCTCCAAGGAGAACAAGACACCGGAGGATTCCACTGTCTATCAGACGATTTCCTTTGAAAACCATTCGTTTGCAGATAAGAAACACAACAACTTTCCGAGTGCTTCAGGGATAGATTCCACATATACGGAGTTCGGTGCGACATTCACTGCGCAGAACTATTATTATTCCCTGTCAGGCATCCTGATTGCCGATGATTACGAGAAACCTCAGCTCGAAGGAGAATATCCCGCCTATTCAAACGGTAAGAGGGTCGTCTGCAACAAGTACTTCGAGGAAGGGAAAGAGCCTCCTATGGGGGCTGACGGTACGTCCAAATACTCCGTATGGTCTTATTCCCAGTATAATAAGGATGTGCGCCCGTCATTCAGTTTCGCTGACGGAGCCGAGCATAAGGCCGTGTCAATGAAAGTGAACAATGATGCGATGGTATGGCAGTACATGAAAATAGGATTCTACTCCAAGCCGGCATTTACTACAGGAGATTATTTCGAGGCCATCTTTACAGGCTATGATGCGGCGGGCAACGAGACAGGTAAAGTTACAGTCCCTCTCGGGGATTTCCGTGATGGAAAATCACTTCTTGTCGAGGATTGGCAGGACGTGGACATATCTCCTCTCGGCATGGTGAACAAGATAGTCCTCACCGCTGATTTCTCGGACAATTTCGTGTCATTCATGTATGTTGCGACGAAGGATGACTGCCCATATATGGTTTGCGTAGATGAAATTAAATTTGATATAACAGAAGAAGCCGCCAAATAATGCAGCTTATATTGGTGATTACCAGATGGATAAGATAGAAAAAGCGATTTATAACAGAACAGAGCTCCTGCTTGGCGAAGATGTCATGCAGGAGTTTTCACGTACACGTGTGATAATTTTCGGTGTGGGCGGAGTCGGCAGCTGGTGTGCTGAAGGACTGGTCAGAAGCGGAATAACTCATTTGACGATAGTGGATTCGGACCGTGTGAGCATTACCAATGTCAACAGGCAGCTGATGGCTACCACCAGGACAGTCGGCCAGGTCAAGGTCGAGGCTCTCAAGGCTCATTTGCTGGAAATCAATCCAAATGCGGAAATCGATGCGGTCCAGGCAATCTATTGCGAAGAGACGGCGGACTCTTTCGACCTGGATTCGTACGATTATGTCATTGATGCTGTCGATTCATTGAAAGACAAGGCTTTGCTGATCTTGCGCGCGACCGCGAGCAAGGCGAAGTTCTTCTGTTCCCTCGGGGCAGCATTGAAAACGAACCCGTTGAAAGTCAAGGTTGCGGAGTTCTGGAATGTCCGCGGATGTCCTCTTGGGGCTGCTCTGCGCAAGAAAATGAAACGTGCCGAGACTTTCCCGGCACGTAAGTTCATGTGTGTCTATGATGATGAGGTGCTTCCGAACAGGGGGCAGTACCAGCCTTGTGAGATCGATCAGGCCATGTTCCGGGATGCAGAAGATGGACCGGGAGACCCGGAACTTCTCAATCATGACTGGAATGCGTCAAAAGCTCAGATCAATGGTACCACGGTCCATATTACAGCCATATTCGGAATGACCCTTTCTGGGCTTGTGATAGATGACATCTATCACAGGGTTATCAATAGTTAGTCCAGATGTTGTCTATTCGAAGACTACTTCTTGTTATTCGCTCTGAAATGTTCAATCGGAATCAGGGGCAAGAAATATGCTTCGAGAGGGGTCCCTTTAAGGTTCTTCATCATTATTCCTCTAAGTGCACCTACTGCGGCCACAAGGAAGGTATCAAGAACAAGGGTATTCTGAGTGGAGAAAGTCCCGTCGTCTTTTAGGATGATGATTTCTTTTATCGGAGAGAGGCCAAAGCGCATACTTACCGTGTTCGTTGCCAGTTCAACTTCTTCATCACCATAAACTAACGAAGCCTTTGCCTTGACCATGATTTGATCTTTACCCATAATGGGTTTAATGTCGTGCCCAACCTGGATCTTGAGGTGCTCGGGAATAAGATCTGAATAATCGAAGTCATAATCCATTTTGAACTCGGTCTCGGCAATTGATTCCAGTCTATATTTAATTTCCATGTTCTTTAAGTTTAAAGTGCAACAGAGAGTTCCGGCCGTGTTGCGCGTAACCAATCGTTAGACACTGACGCTATTAATATGTCGCTCATATCATAGACCACAGGAGTTCTTCTTTTTGCCACTTTCATTCTTGATGCCTCTTTCGAGACAGGAGAAGTGCGCATAGATGACGTGTTTAGCAAATCAATGCCAAGGTACTTTTGGATATCAGAAAGTGTGTCAATGGTAAAATTCCTATCACCTGATAGCCATTCCGATACTTCAGATTCGCTTCTGCCCGTCATTTCAGAGAACTTTTTCTGGGAGATACCCTTTGCATTTAAAGCATCCGCGATTTTGTTGGCAACAAGCATACGATCCCTAGTCCGGCGAAGTTTATCTTCGTCGATATTGTTTATGATTCTTGTCAGGCTTGCCGAGGGTTTTCTTCTTGTCGTCATATTTCTAATTCAATAAATTCAGATATATCGAGTGTTCCATCATCTCTTACCTTTAGGTCCTTTTCTATTATCGCTTTGTTTATACAGGCTGCAATCTTTTTCATTTCCTCGGCCTTTGAATTTAAGGAAGGATCTTCTTGATATGCTCTTATGTCTGGCGGTTTATATCCTCCCGAACCAATGAAAATACATGTGTTGTCATATCGCAGGCAATATAACCGCATCTGATGATACCTCAGAGCAACTACGCCATCGGCAGGGGCGCCTTCGTTCTCTTTAAAATAGTGTGACCGACAACCAAAATCATTACCCATCACACGAAGTTTTGACGCCATCTCTTCCAAATCCTCTTGATGTTCCTTCGAATTATCTTCAAAGAAATGGTCCATCAAAGTCATATCATCACCTTCGTACATAATAGAATAGATCTGAGCCTTTTGTCCAGAGAATTCTTCTATGTTGATGATGTCAAACTTCATGTTGATTTACATATTTCGTTTCAAATTGTGTGCAAAATTAGCGAATAATCAGGATATGTCCAAACTTATCCACAATTTTCCGACATTTTCCTATCGTTTCCACTATCATAAAGTTATCAATAGTTAGTCCAGATGTTGTCAGGCAGTTGCCATTTCGGAAGTCTGACATTGAAAGTAGACGCCGTCATGACGGAAACCAGTCCCGTTCCTCCCTTGACGTTGCTCGGATAAGGCAGCTCCGAGACCAGAGACCAGTCGCCCTGGCTTGAGTGGTCGAACATGTAGTCATTCATGTAGAGATAAGTCAGCTTTGACATTGACATGATTTTTACCACTACCTCGCGGTCCTCTTCTACCTTGACATTTTCCGGATTATAGCCGAAATTACAGAAATTGTGCAGATACCTGTAGTGATTCACAATCAGTTTCATGGTATATTCTGAATTGCGGAACTGGCTGTCTGTGAAGATGTTGTATCTATTGTTGTAGAAGTTCCAGTCGTCATCGTCTTTCTTTTCCTTGCCGATTCTCCTCCTTAGCAGCGGCTCCTGGGAATTGTCAATGACAAGAGATCTGGACCCCTCATCGACGCAGTCCCCGACCTTGTGCTCCGTTTCCTCTTCCGATACCCATTTGATGAAGTACTTGGAATCCAGATCCATCAGGGCCCTGTAATAATTGTCTTCACCTTTCACATCCTGCACTGTAACTCTGAACAGCGTGAAGTTCTCCAGATTACCGGAGGAATCTTTTGCCTTGATAGTGGTCGTGTCGGCCTTGACGATTACTGGCGCCTTAGGTGCCACTGAAACTGATTCCACGCGGGTCCCCTCAGACTCTACAACTACCTTGACCTCGTCGCCGGCATTGAAATCGGCATTGAAAGTCATTCTCTTGATGGCGGAAGTGCTGTTTTCGGCCTTATGCAGGTCGGAAGTCTCGGAAACCTTTGTACCATTGACATAGCACTCCAGATGGGCTGCATTGACGGGCTTGACTTCTTTGAACGTGCTCCAAGCCACCAGGACGCTATGCTCCGATTCGTCGCTCCTGATATAGCCGTTCACGACGAGCAGTTTCTCCGGGCCTGTCCCGGTCAGTTCAATGTACCGTTCACATGAAGTGAGTATTGTCAATGCTATGGCGAGTGCTGCTGATATCTTGTTTTTCATTGTCTTCAGAATTTGAATGTGTAACTGAATGAAGGGTAGAATATGAGGAAAGTCTTCTTTATGAGTGCCGGGGACGTTATCTCTTCTCCTGTCGTCGGGTCCTTCTTTTTATGAGAGCCGTCATACATGATGAAGTTCGGATTGAGTGCCCCGTAGGCATTGTAAATACCGAAATTCCAGATTCTTTCTCCACGCTTCTTCTGCTTGTGGAAACTGAAGTTGAAGTCCAGGCGGTGGGTAGGAGGAAGCTTGTAATTGTTCCTGCTTTCCACGTAGTCGTAATCGTTCGTTCCGTCTCCGTCCGGAGTGATGACGAAGGATTTTCTTGTAGGGACCGTCATCCTGCTGCCTGACATGTAGGTCCATACTGCACTGAGTTCCACCCGTTTGCCTATTTTCTGAATGAGGCTTAAGGTAACGTTGTGCCTTCTGTCATAGACGAAAGGAAACCAGTTCCCGTTATTGATGGTGCCGTCCTTGAACCGTCTGTTTGCCCAAGCCAGTGTATATGAGGCGGTTCCGGTGGTCTTGCCAGTTGTCTTCTGGACATAGAACTCGGCTCCGTAGGCGCGGCCCTCACCCATTTCCACGTTCTCTTCCCAGTTGGCGGCTGAGGTGAAGGCCATTTTCCCGTCCTTGTACTCGAGAACGTTGTTCAGCCTCTTCCAATAGCCTTCCAGGGAGAATTCCCAGCCTTTGAGACCGCTGAAATATGCTCCGAGCGAGACGATGTCAGATGTGACTGGCCTGATGTTCTTTGTGATCGGCACCCACAGGTCTGTCGGGAGGCTGATGTCTCCGGATGTCAGCAGGTGCACATACTGTGACATTCTGGAATATGCCGTTTTCAATGCCCAGCCTTCGCCGAAGGAATATTTCAATGCTACTCTGGGTTCCGGGCTGAAATATGCCTTTCCGTCCACGAAGAACAAGCTCAGGCGTGCACCGGGATTGAAAGAAAAGTGGTCGCCCAGAGTCATGTCATCCTCCATATACAGGGAGAGTTCTGAGCCATAGACGTTAGGGCTGATGTCCGTCTTTTCATCCGTGAGTGTCTTTTTTACTCCGTCTTCATTTATTTCCCTGACTCTCTGCACCGATGGTCTGTAGGCGTGTCTTATGAATTCCGTTCCGAACCTTATAAGATGCTGAGGTGCAGGGGTATAGTCGAAGTCAATCCTGCCTCCGAAGTCCATGATTCCGGAATTGTAGCCATACTTGTAGGTGTTGTCGTAGAATTCTTTTTCAGACTTGACCATTTCCCGGATGTCGGATTTGATGTTCATGTCATACTTGTTCCAGGAAACTGAGGTGTTTGCGAACAGTTTGTTGCTGAAGACATGGTTCCATCTCATTACTGCCAGCATATTGCCCCATTTCAGGTTAGCTTTGACGTCGTCTTCTGAATATTCTTTATAGGAACTGCCGTCTCCTGAACTGATGGTGGCTGTCCCTTTGTCTGAATCTTTATATCGGAAATAGTCCCGTCCATGGTAGAATGAGAGGAAGAGTCTGTCGCGGTCGCTGAACCGGTGGGCCACTTTGGCGTTGACGTCATAGAAAGCGTAGTTTGCGGGGCTTCCGCAGGCGCGGATTATCTTGTCGAACAAGAAGGTGTGCATTCCTCTTCCGCTGATGGAGAATGTGGTCTTTTCGCTTCCGAGAGGGCCTTCGAAGTGCAGTTTGTCGCAGAGCAATCCGGCGGTTACCGAGCCGTGGAAGCCCTTTGCGTTACCGTCGTTGGTGCGGACATCGACGATGCTTGAAACTCTTCCTCCGTATTTGGCCGGGAATGAGCCCTTGTAGAATGTCACTTTCTTCACGGCCTCCGGGGTGAATACGGAAAACAGGCCGAGCATGTGGCTGACGTTGTAGAGAGGGGAGCCGTCCAGCATCATGAGGTTTTCATCCACTCCGCCTCCGCGCACGTAAATGCCTGAAAATCCTTCCATTCCGGGCTGTACTCCAGGCATCATCTGGAGTGTCTTTATGATATCCGCCTCACCGAATATGACTGGTGTGTTCTGAATCATCTCCTGCGGGATTTCCAGCGCTCCCATGTATGTGGAACGGATGCCGGCATCTTTTCTGGCGACCACTGTCGCGGCGTCGAGAATGTCGGCTTCTTTCAGGGACATGTTGATGGTCGTGTCTCTTGTGAGGTCAATGCTGACTATCTCTGTCCTGCAGCCTACGTATGAATAACTCAGGGTGGTTTTTCCTGCCGGAATCGTCAATGTGTAGAAGCCGAAGTCGTTGGTTACCGCGCCGATGGCTGACGATTCCGCGGCGACTACTCCTGCGCCGATAAGCGTTTCACCGGTCGTATCATCATGTCATCATGGATGTATCCGCTGATTGTAATTTTCTTGTTCTGTCCGTGTGCGGACACCGTCAGTACTGCTGCCAATGCCGCCAGAAGAATTTTTCTCATAAACTCATTTTTTAGATTCACTGCTCTGGAATTGCCGAACAGCACCCTATATAAATGCACATCGTAGTGAAATCGTTGCATTGCAAATGTGCAAATTAGTCGTAACTTTAGGTCTGATAAGGAGGCCGTTTTGCCTCAGGTTACGTCCAGAAGTCCTGCAAGTCTCTGACAATAACACTGATACGAAAAATTTACAGTATGAAACCATTTCTGAAAGTGGCAGTCGCCGCGGGGGCCGGTCTGATGATGACTTCCGTCAATGCCTCTGCGGCAGCCGGAACAGAAAAATCCGCAATCGCTCCGGAGTCTGTCGGGTCAATGTCAATGGACGCTCTCCAGAGGCGTTTTGTGGATTTGCGCTTCGGCATGTTCATCCATTTCAATATGCCTACCTTTGTCAATGAAGACTGGCCTGACCCGGATGCGTCTCCTGAACTTTTCAATCCCGGGAAACTTGATTGCCGCCAGTGGGCCAAGGCTGCCAAATCAGCAGGCATGACCTATGGCTGTCTTACTACCAAACATCACAGCGGATTCTGCATCTGGGATACCAAGACCACTGATTATTCGGTAATGTCCAGCCCTCTGAAAAGGGACGTCGTGAAGGAATATGTGGATGCATTCAGGGCCGAAGGCTTGGATGTGATGCTGTATTTCTCTATCCTTGACACACATGCCCATCTTCGTCCGGGCTGGATTACGCCTGAGCATATTGAGCTGGTAAAGAACCAGTTGCGTGAACTTCTTACCAACTATGGAAAGATAACTGCATTGATAATAGACGGCTGGGATGCGCCGTGGAGCAGGATTTCCTACGACGAGATTCCTTTCGAGGAAATATATGCATTGATAAAATCCATTCAGCCGGAGTGTCTGGTCATGGACCTGAATGCGGCGAAGTATCCGACTGACGCGCTCTTCTATACTGACATCAAGTCCTATGAGCAGGGTGCTGGCCAGAAGATTGACAAGAAAAGCAACGCGCTTCCGGCTCTGTCATGCTATCCTATCCAGAAGAACTGGTTCTGGAAAACAACTTTCCCTACAGCGCCTCTTAAGAACGTGGATGTGCTTGTAAATGAGAATATTGTCCCTATGGGAAAGGCTTACTGCAATTTTATTCTCAATGTCGCTCCGAATCGTGACGGTCTGATGGATGAGAATACTCTGAAGGCATTGAAGCAGATAGGAAAAGAGTGGGAGAAGGCTGAGCCGGGTGCTGCGGCTAAGGCAGCATTGGCAATCGCACCTGACTACAGGGCTGACGATGACCGCTTCTCCGGGTGCGCCGCTCCTGTCATTGCCTCGAATATTGCCAAACATCGTCGTGCGGACAGCAGCTGGAGCTACGATATGGAGATTTCCGAATTTGCTTGTGATGACGAGTTCGAGTCTGCCTGGGTTGCCAATGCCCTTGCTGAGGGGGACCCTCATCTGGAGATATTCCTCGATAAGGAAGTTCCTTTCAATCAGATAGTTATGACGGAGGAAAAGGGTTCGGAGATTTCCGGCTACCGCATCGACTGCCGCCGTAATGGAGAATGGCACGAGCTGATGACTGTCAATGCTGCCGGTTCTTCACTTTCTGTCAATGCCAGTGATGTCGTGGCCAAGAAGAGCGGCCGTGTCACTATTCTGCGTTTCGGGGAGACTTATGGTGACGCCGTCCGCATCGTGGTGACCGGTTTCCGCAAGACTGCCGCTCCTGACGGAGTTTACCGTTCGGGAAGCACTGTCGCCATCTCGGAACTTGGAGTGTATCGCGAAAGACGATAGCTTAGGCTACCATATTCAAGTCCAGTAAGTTAGGAACTTGAATTATAATAGTAATCGGGGCGCTATTCCGTTTTGGAGATAGCGCCCCGACGTTATCCGGCGTCCTGTGGTGACTTACTGTTTTGCGATTGTCTCTCGCATGTCAGTGTCCGCCTGGACGTTCTTTATCTTGTAGTAGTCCATTACGCCAAGATTGCCCTTGCGGAATGCTTCGGCGATTGCAAGAGGAACCTGAGCCTCAGCTTCGATGACTTTTGCACGTGCCTCCTGGGCCTTCGCCTTCATTTCCTGCTCGAGGGCTACCGCCATGGCTCTGCGCTCCTCAGCCCTTGCCTGTGCAATGTTCTTGTCGGCATCTGCCTGGTCCATCTGGAGGACGGCACCGATGTTTTTGCCTATGTCAATGTCAGCGATGTCGATGGACAGGATTTCGAATGCGGTGCCTGCGTCAAGTCCCTTGCCCAGAACGACTTTTGAGATTGACTCCGGCTTTTCGAGAACTTCTGCGTGACTTTCTGCGGAACCGATGGATGAGACGATTCCTTCACCGACGCGGGCAAGCACGGTCTCTTCTCCGGCACCTCCGACGAGCTGGTTGATGTTCGCGCGGACGGTAACTCTGGCCTTGCAGATGAGCTGGATACCGTTCTTTGCTACGGCTGTCACAGGAGGAGTATTGATGACTTTAGGATTGACAGACATCTGTACTGCCTCGAATACGTCTCGTCCTGCGAGGTCGATACCGGCAGCGGTCTTGAAATCGAGGGCAATATTGGCCTTGTCTGCTGAAATCAAGGCATTTACGACCTTTACCACATTTCCTTTTGCGAGGTAGTGGGCCTCAAGTTCATTGGACTTGAGCTTCAGTCCGGCCTTTGTTCCGGTAATCATCGCGATTACGATGGTGTTCGGGTTTACACCTCTCCAGCGCATCAGAACCAGCTGGATAAGAGGAATATGCACTCCTGAAAGGATGGCCTGGAACCACAATGTCACAGGGAAGAACCACAGGAGGATAACCAAGGCGACAAATGCTATCGCCACCCAAATGATCAAAGGAATTATCATAGTATTCTGTTTTGAGTTTTTCTATTGTCAATGTTGCCCTGTCCGTTAGAAGGCTTCGTTCGGCATGACGGCCCTTACATAGACCTTATTGTTCTCTATATGAACGACTTCCACTTCCTGTCCGGCATCTATCATACCTTCCAAAGCTGTCACTTCATAAGATTTACCATCGAATCTTGCGGTACCCATAGGTCCGAGTCTTGTCACGGCCTTGCCTTTGTCGCCCAGCCCGATTGTCGCCTCTGACGGGGTGTTGTCGATTACTGTGCTCAATTCGAGTTTCTTCCAGGTCTTGGCTCTGAGAGCATAGAAAAGGACGACGGCAAGCAGGACAATGTTTACTGTAGTGACGATGGCGCCCGCCATAGGACTCAGGAACGCGAATGCATAGTATGAAGATCCGCAGAGTGAGATGAGTCCCAGAATGCCGGCGATGCCGATTCCCGGTATCAGGAAGATTTCTGCCAACAGGAGAATTATCCCGAGGATAATGAGTGTTATTACAAATCCCATAATGGTGCGTTTTAACTGGGGAAGACTGATTGCTCCGCCCCGACAACAAATATATGATATTTGCTCAAGTTACGCAAGAGCCACGCTATTTCGCCTCAGACATTCCGGCAGACTCTACCCGCAGATTGGAAATGCCGGCGCTTCTCAATGCGGAAACTGTGGCGTCGGTTTCGTCGCGGTCATCATAAGGGCCTAAGATATAGGATATTATGCCTCCCTCAGTGGTGCGGGCCATATCTGCTGAAGTTATTGCCTTTACTGAGGTGAGTTCCGTTTCAGAAAGCGCGTTTCCGTCCGCAGGGAAGATTCTGATCTGGAAGAGCTCATGAATGCTCTTTTCCATCGCCCTGGCCTTCTGTACTGTTATATTCTTGCCGTCATGGAATGCGACAATCATTGCGCTGCGGAAGCCTAATCTCTTGACTTTGTTCAGATTGGCAAGGACATCCTTGTATGAATGGAAGAGTCCTGCGGAGTAGATTCTCCTGCCGTTGGTCCCTTGTCTTTCGAAGACAGGGCTCAGGCCTTTGATCTGCTTTACGGTAGCCTTCGCTGTCATTGAAAACAACTGGATCTGGTAGCAGAGTCCGCCCGGAAGGGTGTTGTCCTCGGCGAAACGGCCCTGCGGCAGAATCATGAATGTATAGTCGAACGACTCCTTCGGCTTTTCCATGTCGAGGTGGAGTCTTGCGCCCATGTTCTTTTTGGAGAAGGTATATGCGGTTTTTGCTCCGACGACCTCTCTATCTGCTTCATATTGAAGTTTTTCCGGGTCTATCACGACTCCGCTCTGGAGGAATTCCATTTCGATTTTCTGTAGCTCCTTCCTGGCACGTGAAAGAGAGTCCTGGAGTTTCGGAAGCATCGCCTCCTTGCTTATGATGGATGCCGCGAGCATGCTCTTTTCCTCGCCCGAAACCTCCGAGAGTCTGTTCCTGTCGTTGTCAATGCCAGTGCTGCATCTATATATGGAGTCCCGTAAAGACCTGACTTCCTGCAGTTTGCCGGAATATCTGCGCATATCTTCATTGTCTCTCACATCTTCTGCTGCGACCGAATCCGTGTCCAACTTTGACGGGTCTGCGGCAGGTGTAAGTTCGCAGAGTTTCTTCAATTCTTCCGCATCGGATACTGATTTTCTTACAGGCATGCTGTCGAATTCGAGGACATATACATCCACGCTGTCTCTGGAGCATGACCTGTTGGACGCGAAAATCGAATACTTGCCGTCGGCGGTATTGATGAACAGGAAGTCGTCGTATGGTGACGAGTAAGGGAAGCCCAGATTTTCAGGAATCCCCCAGTCTCCCAGCGCTTCGTCCCACTTCGAGACATAGAGGTCGTAGCCGCCCATGCCGTAGAGTCCTCTGGATGCGAAGAAAAGCTGCTTTCCGTCAGGGGACAGCATAGGGTAAATCTCGTCGGATGAGGTGGTTACCTGTTCATTGATAAGTGCCGGAGCAGACCAGATGGTATCTCTGTACTCGCTTCGGTAGATGTTTCTGATTCCGTCGGAGTCTTTGGCTGACCAGTAGATGTTTTCGGCATCTGACGGGACATAGACTGCCTTGGCGAACGGGTCTCCTCCCAGCGAGTCGAGCTGGTTCGGTACCGGTCTCCAGCTGTTGTCCTTCAGAGGATAGTACAGGAAGAAGTCATTGAGAGAGAATCTCTCCCTGGCGACGGCGGTCGGATTGTTGCAGAATCCGGTCATGCTTTCCCCGTTCTGCACGGTCACCATGGCTTCATCAATGGCTATCGCGTCCAGTGAATCTGCGGAAGCCTTCGCTATCTGAAAGAGGCTTACAGCTTCGCTGAATTTGTAATTGCGTGCCAATGAATCTGTTACGTGGATGAGTCTCTGCAGGTCCACTGGCTCTTTTACTGTCAATGAATCCGTAACAGTATTTCCGGAGGCTGAAACTGCCGCGAAACCAAGTATTATCGCTGTGATGCTTATATTTTTTCTAATCATGCCTTCTGAAAAATGTTCCTGTAAGGTGCTGTGTCAAGCCGACATGCCGTGATTTGCGCCGGAGCCGGATTGCAGGCGGGTCCCGAGGACTTTTTATACACTGCAAAATTAAGAAATTACTTGCAGAAAGTTTCTTTCTACGAAAAAATTAGATAAATTTGCACTCTATTGCGACCAATAGAAAACAAATATAATTTAAAACATATTAACATGCAAAGCAAAGGTGCAATCAAATTTGTAGCGGTTCTGCTTGCAATCGCCTGCCTCTGGCAGTTGTCTTTCACTCTTGTGACCAACATTCAGGAGAAAAAAGCAGCGGCTTATGCTGAGAAACAGGTAGAAGCATTCAAGCAGTCTGCTGACTACGCCAAAGTCCTCGATGTGGACAAGGCTTATGTCCTGGATTCCCTCGCAAAGAACTACAATCGTAGGTACATTGATTCTATTTCTAGCGAGAAAGTCTATTTCGGATACACTTACAAAGACGTAAAAGCTAAGGAAATCAACCTTGGTCTTGACCTTAAGGGCGGTATGAACGTTATGCTTCAGGTTCAGCTTGAAGACCTCGTGAGTGCTCTTGCAGGTGAAAACAAGACTCCTGAGTTCAACAAGGCTATCGCTCTCGCGAAGGAACGCAGCGTGAACTCACCTGACGATTTCATCACACTGTTCGCACAGGCATGGAAAGAGGTTTCCAATGGTCAGAGACTTGCACAGGTGTTCGGAACATATGAACTCTCTTCTCGTATCAACCCTCAGTCAACTGATGATGAGGTTCTTACTGTCATCAGAGAGAATGCCGAGAGCGCTATCGCGAACTCATTCAACGTGCTCCGTAACCGTATCGACCGTTTCGGCGTTACCCAGCCATCTATCCAGAGACTTGGAAACAGCGGCCGTATTCTTGTCGAGCTCCCTGGCGTGAAAGAGCCTGAGCGTGTAAGAAAGCTGCTCCAGGGAACTGCATCCCTCGAGTTCTGGACAACTTATGACAATACTGAAATCGCTCCATATCTCCAGGAGGCTGACGCTGCACTCGCAGTTACAGCAGCTGAGGATTCTACATTGACAGCATCTGCAGAGGAGGCTGTAGCGGACTCTTCAGTTCTCGCCCGTGAGCTCAGCAACAGCAGCGACGCACAGACAGCAGCACAGAGAGCAGCTCATCCGCTCTTTTCTATTCTCCAGCCTTCAGGCTTCAGAAGCGGTGCCTGCATCGGTTTTGCACAGGGTAGCGATACAGCAAGGGTAAACAGACTCCTCAAGTCACCTGAGGTCAGAGGTATCTTCCCTCCAGAGTTCAGACCAATGTGGTCAGTTAAGCCTTCTGAGTATGTTCAGGGCGGCAACATCTTCGAACTCGTTGCCATCAAGGCTGCTACCAGAGACGGAAAGGCTCCTCTCGACGGAGGCGCAGTTACCGATGCCCGCGTATCTTACAGCGGACAGGGTGTGAATAAGGGAAATCCTACTGTGTCAATGTCAATGAACGCAGAGGGCGCTTCTATTTGGGCTCGTCTTACAAAGGACAATATCGGAAAACAGATTGCCATCGTTCTTGATGACCTCGTATATTCTTATCCTAATGTCAATTCTGAAATTACCGGCGGTAACTCTGAGATTTCAGGACACTTCGGAGTAGAGGAGGCAACTGACCTTGCCAACGTGTTGAATTCAGGTAAGCTTCCTGCACCTGCAAAGATTATCCAGGAGCAGGTTGTAGGTCCTTCACTCGGATCAGAGTCCATCAGGGCAGGTCTCATCTCATTCATCATCGCATTCCTCCTTGTGCTCGCTTACATGGTATTCTTCTACAGCGGCGCCGGTGTGGTTGCTGATATCGCACTTCTTGTCAATGTCCTCTTCCTGTTCGGTACACTCGTATCATTCGGTGCAGTATTGACATTGCCAGGTATTGCCGGTCTCGTCCTCACAATGGGTATGGCGGTCGATGCCAACGTGATTATCTATGAGCGTATCAAGGAGGAGCTTGCAGCAGGCAAGGGTCTTTCAAAGGCTATCGCTGACGGTTATTCCAACGCTTACTCTGCAATTATCGACGGTCAGGTAACCACATTGCTTACCGGTATCGTTCTCTTCGTGTTCGGTTCAGGTCCTGTCCAGGGCTTCGCTACCACACTTATCATCGGTATCATCACATCTGTCATCACTTCTATCTTCATTACAAGAATCATATTCGACGACAGAGTTGCCAAGGGCAAGAACGTATCTTTCGAGAACAACCTTACAAAGGATTTCCTCAAGCATACTCATTTCGATTTCATAGGCAAGAAGAAATTCTCTTACATGTTCTCAGGTGCTCTTATCGTAATCGCCATCTTGTCTATCGGCTTCAAAGGCTTTACCTATGGTGTTGACTTCACTGGTGGTCGTACATATGTAGTAAGATTTGACGCTCCTGTTACTGCTGAGGCCGTAAGAGAGGCTACAGAGAAGGAATTCAACGAGTCTGTAGAGGTTAAGCAGTTCGGTGGTGACAGCCAGATGAAGATTACTACCAAGTATAAGGTTGAGAATGAGTCAAGCGAGGTTGACGCAGAGGTTGAGTCAATGCTTTATCACGCATTGAAGGGCTTCTTCGCAGAGAAGGATATGACACTCGACGAGTTCACTTCTACTCTTGATAACCCTAACGGTATCATTTCTTCTGACAAGGTAGGTCCTACTATCGCTAACGATATGAAGAGATCAGCAATCATCGCCGTGCTTATCGCGCTGTTTGTAATCTTCGCTTATATCGCAGTTCGATTTAACGGCTGGGCATGGGGTCTCGGCGGTGTCGTTTCACTTGCACATACTGCTATCATCGTCATCGGATTCTTCTCATTGTTCTCCGGAATACTTCCGTTCAACCTTGACGTTGACCAGACCTTCATCGCGGCGATCCTTACCATCATCGGTTACGCTATCAATGATAACGTGGTGATCTTCGACCGAATCCGTGAGTACAAGACTCTGCATCCGAAGGCTGATTTGAGAACCAATGCAAACCAGGCTATCAACAGCACCCTTACCAGAACCATCAATACTTCTGTATCTACCCTCGTTACTATGCTTGCTATCGCAATCTTCGGTGGTGAGTCCATCAGAGGTCTCTCAGTAGCATTGATCCTCGGTATCTGCTTCGGTACTTATGCATCTATCTTCATCGGTACTCCAGTGATGTATGATGTGACAGCATTCATTGAAAAAAGAAAGACTGCAAAGTCTTCTAAATAATAAGGCTTACAGATAAGTTTTTAAGGCCGGCTGGATTAGCTTCCAGTCGGCCTTAATTTTATCTGTCCGTATCTGCTCCACAAACCGCGATATGTTGTCAAACGTGCTGAGTATCAGCAGTGCATACATCATTTAAAATAAATCGTTTGCCCGTATCTACAGAGCTGTTTGCTGATTGCGGTGTCGGGCTGGCCTGCTCTCTGATATGCAAATATAGTGTACAAAAAAACGCCAGAAATGACGATTGCATTTCCGGCGTTATGATGAACGGCGCTAAAGCGCTATCTGGAATTATCTGTACTGAGCGAACTCGATATCCTTCTCAGCGCGAGCCTTGAGCTCAGCGTTTGCGCTAGCCTTCTCAAGATATGTCTTGACGTCAGCAGCCTTACCCTGACGGGCAGCGATGATAGCGCGGAGGTAGTTAGCTCTAGGGCACTGGCACTTGAGAGCGGCAGCAGCCTCAGCTGGTTTGCCTACGAGTACATCAGCGAGAGCCTCGTTGAATGAGTTTGTACCCTTGAGAGCGGCAGCAGCCTTCTCATAGTTACCGTTGAGAATATCGACTACAGCCTGGTTCTCTTTAGCACCTGCAGCAGCGAATGACTTCTGTGCAGCAGCGAGGTCACCCTTACGGAGAGCGATGACGCCCTTAGCGTTCTCGAGGTCGGCATCTTTGGTCTGAACCTTAGCGAATGCGTTCTCAGCAGCCTTGAGGTCGTCTGTATTGAGATAGAGTACGCCGAGGTTGAACTGAGCGCGGTCGCTGTTGTATTTCTCGACAGCCTTCTTATAGAGAGCCTCTTTTGTCTTGGCGTCTCTTACGAGGGTAGCAGAACGGAGGAGAGCCTCTTCGTCAAGAACATCGCTGTTCTCTTCGACGAGCTTGAGGAGCTCATCCTTGGTGTAGTTCTGATATTCAACGTTAGCGATGAATCTTGCACGACGGAGTTCAGGGAGAACCTCTTTCTTAAGAGTTGTGTAAACCTCAGACATGTTCTTGATCTCGCTCTCACGAACAGCAGGATCGCTGTACATAGAAAGAACGCGGATGATAAGATCCTTATCCTCGATGTTGGACTCAGCAACGAGCTCCTGGAAGCCTTCCCAATCCTGACCTACGCTCTTGACAGCTGGATCAGAAACCTCTTTGCCCTTAACGACCTTGCTCCAAGCCTTGTCAGCGCTCTTAGAACGCTTGTCAGAAAGTTTGGCGTTCAGGTCCTGACCACCATCTGGAGATGCGTATGCAACAACCTCAGTTCCCTTGAGGGTCTTTCTGTCGTTGTTCTTGATCTCATCGAGAGCTGCCTGAAAATCCTTGATAGACTCTGATTTCAGCTCTTTGCTGCGGACATCAGCAGAATTGATGGTGTAAAGAATCTGGCCTTCAGCGGTCTGAGGGATAACCTCCTGGTAGTTGTCAGCCTTGTAAGCTACTGAACCGAGACCCTCGCCGATACCAACGAGCATGTAAGTTGTGTTTGCTCCGTCAGCAACCTTCTTTACAGGAAGGTCAACTGATTTCTTCTTGTATTTTACGACACCGCGGAGTTCGAGGTGAGACTGCTCCATACCCTTTACATAGTCGAAGTGAACTCTTTCTGTAACTGTCTGGCCGTCTGAAGAAACTACGGTGTAGTTGTCCTTAACTTTTTCGCCCTGATACATGAATGGAGTCATGGTAACCTCGCCTCCATCATAAACGAGAACTGGAGTAACCTCGAGGATAGCCTTCGGATGGAAGTAATCAGCAGGATAGGTTACAGATACAGTTGCGTCGATTTTACCGGCTACAACTTCAAGTGGTGAAGGATCGCAGTTTACGATAACGCTATCTGCCATCTCAGCCATCTTCTCAGGAGAAGCACAAGCGACAGCTGCAAGTCCCATGACTGCGACTGCCAATGATTTGATTTCCTTTCTCATGATTGATAAAATAAATGTTTTTTATAACTGAATTGTAAATTTCTCCAAATTTTGCGCCAAGTTACTAATATTTTTGCGATTTTCGATGGCATGGCTTTATAATTTCAATCGATTTTGTAACTTTGTCTTGATATGGATACACAAGACTTACAGAAACTTAAAAACAAGTACGACATAATCGGTAACGATCCGGCCCTGAACAGGGCTCTGGAGATGGCTGTGGCTGTGGCTCCGACAGACCTTACTGTCCTTGTGACAGGTGAAAGCGGCGTCGGAAAA
>ERZ780005.90-NODE-90-length-25035-cov-4.37809_pt1 | contig 25035 bp, 17 predicted proteins | sample MGYA00511874_ERZ780005 | MGnify/ENA primary metagenome ERZ780005 (study PRJEB29588, sample SAMEA2150310) | human gut metagenome | biome: human gut; feature: human-associated habitat; material: faeces | place: Denmark | collected 2008/2010 ...
ACTTTGCTAATTTGGACGTTTGCGGACATTCATAGATATTTTATAAAAATGTAATAATCTTTTATAAAATCAGTACTTAAAGTTAAAATTAGTCGCCACAACAATACAATTTGCAGACAATTTCTAGGCAAAAATCTGTCAGCCGCCGCATTGTTTCTATCCATTCAGCCCCAGCGTGCCCTCAGCCGTCCCTATGCTCTTTGCCGGCGCCATGCCGTATGAAATTTATGAGGGCATAACACACCATGCCAAAGAAAACATCCGACGGCACCCTGCCATACATGAAACCGCAAACACAATATCTTATATTCAGAATACAGCCGGTATTTTAACCCCGATCTGTTATTATAATCCGGCCGGTATTTTTGCTTTAATACTGAACGGAATTTTCATTTGACGTTCCGCAGGCGCGGCTGATATGCCAAGAAGAAGCCGACAAAAGACGGACGACGAAGGCAGGAATAAGCCGAACAGGCTGAGCTATATGCTGCCTAAGAAGCGTTTTGAGACAATAAATGCGGCAGCCCGGACACTTGCCCGACTGCCGCATTCAACGCGTCATACCGCATTATATGATATCACGTCAGGCACCTGCCGCGCCCTGACTTATTATGTCTATAAGTATAGGCTTCATTCCGCCGACGAAACATTCAACGGCGATGACCATAAGCAGAAGGCCCATAAGGCGCATCATGACGTTGTTGCCCGTCTCGCCGAGCACGCTCACAAGGCGCGTGGAGGCGCGCAGGATGAAGTATGTAAGCACGTAGATAAACACTATCGAGCCTATCAGTATGCTCTTCATCGTTATTGTATGGGCGTCGCTCATCAGCACGATGGTGTTGGCTATGGCGCCCGGACCGCAGAGCATAGGTATGCCCAGCGGCGTTATCGATATGTCGTTGGCATAGGTCTTTATCTCGTCAGAGTTGAGTTTCACGTGCGTGTAGCGTGCCTGCAGCATGTCGTAGCCTATCTTGAAGATTATCACGCCGCCGGCTATGCGGAAGCCGTTGGTGGATATGCCGAAGAACATGAAGATAAACTGGCCGGCAAAGGTGAACACGATGAGGATGATCAGCGCCGTGATGGTGGCGCGCTTTACGATAGACTGGCGCTGCTCCTCGCTCATGCCCTGGGTCATGGTAAGAAACACGGGCATCGTGCCGAGAGGATTGGCAAGCGTGAAGATTGACGTGAGGCACAACAGTGCGTAAGGAAGTAATGTTTCCATGGTTTTTTAAATTTTTCTGCAAATTTATAAATAAATTAATAATAAAGACATAAATGTCATGAAAAATAAAAATAATAACCGCCCAATGGTTATTTCGGTTGCGCGTGCCGGCAAATACAGCCGCCCAAAAAGCACACAAGACAGCGCCGCAAGGGCGCATATTAGGGGTTTCCCTATGCAATTTAGGCCTTTTCCTTTTGACATCTCGCCATTTTTTAGTTTCTTTGCACCAAGTAAACAATATTCAGAAACTTATGAGCACGAAAACAATTAAGAGATTTGCCATAGCCGCACTGGCAGCAACAGCACTCTCACTGCCGGCATCGGCACAGAATTATTGCCACAGCCGCTACTACAACGAGAGCACCGGAAGACTGGAATATTCTTACGGACGCCACGACAGCGGACTGGGCACGGGCAACATGTATTACGGTTTCCGCATAGGTCCGGCGTTCTCAACGGTCAACTCTGACGATCCTACGCTCGACGGCAGCGACTCGCAGACAGGACTGACCGTAGGAGCAGTGGTGGGCATTCCGCTGTCGGCCGACATTCCGCTCTACCTTGAGCCGGGACTCTTCTACACCGAGAAAGGCGGAAAGAAGGACATAATAAACGACATGGGCGAGAAGAAGAAGATGACCTACGACCTCAACTACATAGAGATGCCCATCGTGCTGAAATACATCTACAGCATCACCGACCACTTCTCCGTGCAGCCGCAGTTCGGCGGATATCTGGCATGCGGCGTGGGCGGAAAGATGAAAAACTATGACGAGCGCAAGGCTTTCAGCTCGTTCTCCGACGATGCCTTCCAGCGCTTTGACGGAGGTCTGCGCGTAGGATGCGGCGTGGCTTACGACCTGTTCTACTTCGACATAACATACGACATCGGTCTGTCTAACATCTGTCACGACACGTTCGACACGTCGCACAACGGATGTCTGTCGCTCAACTTCGGCGTAAACTTCTAAGTCTGCCGATGCCATTTAAAAGTGTGTACCCGGACGCATGCCGCAAGGCATGACGACAACATATCACAATTTATTTTATAATGTTATTTTAAACTGAGGCTGCCTGCCCGCAAGGGTCACGGCGGCCTTTTTCGTTGACAGCCTTACGGGCTGCGCCACCGCCCGTAAGACAAGCGGTCTGCCCAGCCAAAATCCGGCGTTATTGTTCAGCCTGAATTTTTGCCTCATAGCAATCCCGACGCATATAACAACACACCCTACAATGCGCCCCACATGAAGCCTCTGTCAGGCCGAACCGCAACAGCCTCACTACACCTGTCTGTCTTCTGCCATAGAGCGCTCCGCCTGCAGCAGCCACTCCTTGCGCCATACGCCCCCGGCATATCCCGTCAGGCTGCCGCCCGAACCGATAACGCGGTGGCAGGGCACTATGAGCGACACGGGATTGCGCCCTATCGCCGCCGCCACGGCCCTCACAGCCCCAGCGCCACACTCGCCGCAGGCAGCCATGCGCAGCGTCAGTTCCTTGTATGTCAGCGTAGTTCCGCATGGAATGTCCATCAGTCTGCGCCACACGAGGCGGCTGAACGGCGTTCCCATAAGGCTCAGCGGCGGCACAAACTGCGGCTCATGGCCGCTGAAATATTCGTCGAGCCATCTCACGGCAAGCCTCAACACGGGCACGTCTGCCTCTTCGGTCCTACCGGTCAGCGTGCTGCCGTAGTGCTTCTGTCCGTCAAACCACAGCCCCGTAAGCCTGTCGTCGCGGCATGCCAGGGTTATCTCTCCCAGCGGCGAATGATATTTGCATGTAAATGAAATGTCGCTCATGCGGATATGTTTTTACCTGTTAAACGATTAATGCGGCACCACAGACGGCAAAACTATGCACAACTTGAATAAATTTAAAGTCTGCTTTTTCGTCTATTAAACCTTCCGTTTTATCAGAAACGTTTATTTATCCCTTACCTTTAAGGCATATCATATATGCATAAAAGGCATTTCTTATCAGCTTAACTTTATATGCTCATCATGCCGTTGCCGTCTTCCGCCGTCACAAATCAGCACAGCAAAAATAATAATTTTCATATTATCCTCAGTAGAAAACACCTCTTTATTTTCACATTTTCCGCATCATAAAAACCCATATTTTTCACACTTTCCGTGCTATATTACCCCATTATTTTCACATTTTCCATACAATATACAGCCATAAATTTCACACTTTCCGCATCCAAAAGGCCTATAAATTTCACATTTTCCCCTTATTAAGGCCAAAAGTGATCAGCTGTATAAGCTGACTAAGCCAACAGACGATACTAATTCTGACAGTATCTGTGTAATGACATCATGAAGGTCGTACGGCACACTACACACCGTGGCGCCGCCGCATTTTGTAAATATTTCAGACAAAATCCATACCGTTTGACGCCTTCAGAATGCCCATGCTCCTCACGTCTCCGCGATTTTGTCTGAAAAACATCAAAAAACGAGCACTCACACTAAAGCATTGACATACAGATATTTAAGCCATTTTGAAAGCAAAAGCCGCAGTGTTAAAATATATTACTCTGCCACTTTCGGTGCAAAACCCATAGGTTTACGCCTAAAAAGCAGTGCTATTGCAACGCAAAACAAGCCCTTCCATGCCCCAAAAACATCATCCTCACACTCTCTTTAGCCGCACAAAAGCAAACATAAGTTAAAACAAAGACACTCAACAAGTCATTTCTTTAACATCCGTTAAGGCCTTCTTCTCCAGATTACAAAAAAATTTTGTCCTGACTTTTTACCGCGTTTTTAGTTTTTGTATGAAAATAGTGAAATTATTTGTTGATACAATATGGGCAAATTTTATTATCAATGACAATAACGTTCCAGAAAATACAAAAGCAGGGCAAATTCGGACAATTACCATAACTATAGAATTTTGTTTTTTACATAAACAAGCACAAAAAATCAATATAATTTGCCAAATCACATTAAATTTTAGAGATTTGGCAAATTATAGCTTATTTTTAATCAAAAAAGAGCCAAAATCTGTATATATCATCAAGACTCTTTATCTTCACGTTTGCAATTCTCTGCTGTTACAATCATTTTTAAACAGACATAGCGCTCTATTATTTTAATCCGTTCTACAAATGATACATAAAATGTAACTACAAAAATTGTTGCAACAAAAAGTGTATATACATTTATTGTAGTATTTTAATGGTCTGTGTCGTTTTTATATAAATATCAGGGCAAAGATTGTACAGCCATAATGGGCTTGAGCATTTGTATAGAAACAATATATTGTTTGTTAGAAGTGAAATACGAACCCTATGAATAAAATAATAGTGTTTAGTATCTTCGAAAATTTATTTTTGTAACATATCATAAAATAAAGTAAAACCGCTATATTTGTATATTATATAATATGTTGGGCTACGACACAAAAGTATAATAAGTACCAAGTTACCAACAAAACTGAAGCATAAGATGCAGATATGGGTAAGTAGACTCTGCTGGCCAAATTGCGCAGGAACATTAAGATTGCTCGGATTTCCGAACGTGTCACATGTTCGTCTCTTACACACGCATAGAGAAAGGCGTACCGACAGTGACAATAGCTATTTATCTCTGGGTGCTTTATGCACCTCAACTATATGACGATATTCTCCTACTTGCAAAGGAGACAACTACGGATTTTACTATAATGATGAATAACTTTAATATGCTAAATTACTAAAACAAATCAAGTTGTTAATACCCTTCAGAATGTACAATTACTACTAATTGGTTGTGTTATTTTAAAAAAAATAATAACTTTGCCATATAATTTAATTTCTTAAAGATGGAAGGTAAGAAAATAAATCGGTTGAAATTAGTTTTGGTCGAGAAGAAGCGGACAGGTGTTTGGTTAGCGCAAGAATTAGGCGTTTCTCCTGTGACAATCAGTAAGTGGTGCTCAAATATAACTCAACCGTCACTTTTAACTCTTAGTAGGATTGCAGATTTGTTAGAGATTGATCCTAGAGTTTTATTAAATGGTAAAGAATAATATGGATAGTTCATATAGTCAAATAGTTGCACTCATCTGGAATATCGCAGATGATGTTTTGAGGGATGTCTTTCTTAGAGGACAGTATCGTGATGTGATATTACCTATGGTTGTTTTGCGCCGTCTTGATGCACTTTTGGAACCAACGAAAGAAGACGTAGAGGAAGAAATAAAAGAAAGTGGAGTTTATAATATAGACGAGGGAGTTTTGAAAGACATTACAGGGCTCAGTTACTTTAATACAAGTAAGTGGACCCTCAACCGTTTGAAATCCCAGGCTTCGGATAATAATGATATTTTATACGATAACTTTGTAGAATATCTGAACGGTTATAGTGAGAATGTCCGTGATGTGCTTCGTAACTTTGAATATTACACTAAAGCACGAAAATTGGCCGACAATGACAGACTGCTTTCCATTATTGAGCGTATAACTGATCCGAGAATTAATCTAACCGATAAGAATACTATCGATCCTGATGGCTTGCCCTTACCGGCACTAACCAATGTGGGTATGGGAACTGTCTTTGAGGAACTGCTTCGTCGATTCAATGAGGAAAATAATGAGGAAGCGGGGGAACACTTTACACCAAGAGATGCGATTTCTCTTTTGGCGCATTTGGTCTTTGAACCCGTAAAGGAGAACCTCCCTAAGATTATAACACTATATGATCCGGCATGTGGTTCAGGTGGTATGCTAACTGAAAGTCGTGAATATTTACTTGATTTAGGAGTACGAAGTGCTGCTATTCAGCTATCTGGTACAGAAATAAACCCAGAGACGTATGCTATCTGTAAATCAGATCTTATCATAAAAGGTGTGGACCCAAGCGGCATACATTGGGGTAATACAATTACAGATAATAATTTTGCTGATAAGTCATTTGGTTACATGATAACCAATCCTCCTTATGGTAAGTCGTGGAAAGAAGATAAAAAGAAAATCTATCATGAAAAGACGCTCCTAGATCATCGTTTTGAACTGAGCTTGACTAATTTTATTGGAGAAGAGAAGATTGTGGATTCTACTCCTCGTACATCGGATGGACAGTTGCTTTTCCTTTTGGAAGAAGTTGATAAGATGAAACCTCTAGAATTTCAACCACAGGGAAGTCGTATAGCTTCTATTCATAATGGTTCGTCTTTATTTACAGGTGATGCCGGTAGTGGAGAGAGCAATATACGCCGTTATCTTATTGAAAAAGATTTGGTTGAAGCTATTATACAATTACCTAACAATATTTTTTACAATACGGGTATTTCTACTTATGTGTGGATGCTGACCAACAAAAAAAAGGATAACAGAAAAGGAAAGGTGCAGCTTATAGATGCTTCACAAGCTTTTGAAAAACTAAGAAAGAATCAAGGCTCAAGAAATTGCACAATTGAGCCTTATCGTACGGATATTTTAAGGATCTATACAGATTTCGTTGAACAAGAAGCTAACGAGGTACTGAAAGTAGGGTCTAAGATTTTCGACGGCGACGATTTCCGTTATTACAATGTAACTATTGAACGTCCGTTGCGTCTTCGCTGCCAGTTTAATTCGTTAAAGATTGATGAAATGATTTATGATAGCAGTGATATTGAAGTAAGTAAGTGGTTGTATAATACTTATAAGGATAGAGTCTTTTCTGGTTTAGATTCAGAAATTCCAACTATAAAAGAATATCTGAATGATCAGGATATTAAGATAACCGATAAGAAACTAAATAAACTCATTTCGGCAAAAGCATGGAAAGACCGTCAGCGATTGATGATTGCTGCTAAGGTCTTGATGAAGGATATAGGTACGGATGTTTATATGGATTATAATCTATTCTCCACCAAAGTGAATGCTGCCGCTAAGGAGCTGAAACTAGAAATAAGTACTGCCGAATTGAAAACTATATGCAGAGCGATGTCTGTAACAGATTCGAAAGCGGCACCTGTTGTAAAGAAAGAGCATAAGGCTAATAGTAAGGATGTTGTAATGCTTTTGGATACTTACGGTGTGCCAGAAGAAAAACTTTCTGATTATGGCTATAACTTAGTAAAAAAAGGCATGTATGTGGAATTTGAGTCCGATAGTGAGCTTCGTGATAATGAAAAAATACCGGTAAAAGAAGATATCTATGATTATTTCCAGCGTGAAGTTCGTCCATACGTTGAGGATGCATGGATTAATCTGCCGCAGACTAAAATAGGATGTGAAATATCTTTCAATAAGTATTTCTATAAGCCGACTCCTTTACGTTCACTTGAAGAGAATGAACGAGATATTCTTGCTTTAGATGAACAAAGTCAAGGATTTATTAAATCACTGTTTGAACTGATGTAAGCATGGAAAAATATAATGAATATAAAGATAGTGGTGTACAGTGGCTTGGTAAAATTCCAAAACATTGGGATGTTATTAAGGCTAAATATCTGTGGAATGAAGTATTTTCTTTTTCAGGAAATGGTTCAGAAAATTTATTGTCTGTATCTCAGTATGATGGGGTAACACAAGCTAAGAATGAATCTAGAAGTGAATCTCTTAAAGGTTATAAGAAAGTAGCCAAAGACAATCTGGTTATAAATATCATGCTTGCTTGGATGGGTGGTCTTGGCGTTTCAGAATATAATGGCATCGTTAGTCCGGCCTATTGTGTCTATAGACTGAAAAAGGCTGCAAATCCCAAGTTCATGCATTATTTGTATAAAACGCCTATGTATTTGGCTGAATTTGCGAGACATTCGACTGGTGTAATACCTTCACGTTGGCGTATGTACACGGATGATTTTGGACAAGTTCTGACTCTTATTCCACCAATAGATGAGCAAGATAAAATTGTTTCTTATCTCGATAAAGTTTCATCAAAGATTGATGAAGCAATCGCCCAGCAACAAAAGATGATAGATTTGTTGAATGAGCGCAAACAGATAATTATCAATAATGCAGTAACCAAAGGGCTTAATCCAGATGCTCCAATGAAAGATAGTGGCATTGATTGGATTGGAGAGATCCCTGAGCATTGGGAGCAAAAAAGACTACGTTTTCTTTGTAATATAAAAACGGGGGATAAAGATACGATTGATAGGGAGGATAACGGGAAATATCCATTTTATGTTAGATCTCCTAAAATTGAGCATATAAACTCTTTTTCTTTTGACGGAGAGGCCGTATTAATGGCCGGAGATGGTGTAGGAGCGGGAAAGGTTTTCCATTATGTTAAGGGAAAATTTGGTTGTCATCAAAGAGTATATATAATATATAATTTCAAAAATATAGAAGGTGAATATCTTTATTATTACATGCAAATTAAGTTTAAGCATATAATAGAGCAGTATAGTGCAAAAAGCACTGTTGATTCTGTGAGATTATTCATGTTGCAAAATTTCAATATACTTATTCCTTCAACTCAAGAACAAAACAACATTATTTCACATATAAGAAATGCGACGGTGCGTATTGATAAAGTCATTTCCTTTCAACAGAGAATGCTCGCCCTCCTTCAGGAGCGCAAACAAATAATAATCAATGATGTAGTAACCGGAAAAGTAAAAGTATCATGAATAATTCATATTACATATTAGCAAAAGAGGTTATCCAGATAGAACGGCTACATATTTGTACATGGGAATTTCCTAATGCCGATTCATATATAGAGTTTGGTATGGAATTTTCTTATGAAAGTTTTATAAATAACACTTTAAATATTTGGTTATCAGTTCCTTTTATTAAGGAGAGAGATGAAGTAAAATGTTTATTAGAGAATTTGTCTAATAGCGCAAATAGTCGCTTTATATTTAATAATATAGTAAGTGGAATTAGTAATATTGGAGCCGATCATCGGGATGGAAGTATCTTGCAATTCGAGGAACGTGATTCGTTGACTATTTTACCTTGCAGGATAGACGTTTCAAGTGGTTTTCTAAAGTTTACTCTTAATAGGCCTAATAGATCTGAAGGGAATTTGTATTTTAGAGTTTTAGTAAAACATAATGGAACAATTGCGATAAAAAAATCAGGAATTGCCCAAAATACATATATATATGACCTGAAAATTAATGAAACTCGTAATTTACCAGAAGACATTTATAATTTGAAATCAAATGAAGATTTGCAGATTTGTCAAATTCAAAATCTGTTTTGTCTACACTCTGTCCCTGATGATTTTGAGTTTAGTTTTATTGATTCTTCTAAGCTTAAAAATATTAGAAAATTAGAGACAGAGGCCTTCAAAAAATATCTTCCGGATGTGAAAGATATAGGTAAAGATTGCTATAATATAATATTTTTAAAAGATTGCAATAAAGATAGTTATTCCCTATTTACTACATGTTCTGAAGAAACTATTGGGAATAAGCAAATAGCATTAGCTATAGGTGCAAATATTCTATGCAGTTTATTATTTGCCTTTTATACGGTACGGTCTGAATGGGTGTCAAATGTAAAATGGTATTGTCAGATTCCCTTAGAATATTTTATTGCAGTTGCGATATTGTTTATTTTATTCTCATATTGGATTATAAAAAGAAAATAATATGAAAGCTTTATTAGATACCAATATTATTATTCATAGAGAGGCAAATAAAATTGTGTCTCAAGATATAGGTATTCTTTATCGTTGGTTGGATAGAGGGAAATATACAAAATGTATTCATTCTGCAACTATTGATGAGATAAAGAAAAATCCCAATAAAGAAACGGTTAAGCTTTTCTTGGTAAAATTAGACAGTTATGAGACAATAGAGATACCTTCACCTATACAAGATGAAGTAAAAAAAATCTCTGAAAGCTATGATCGTACAGAAAATGATTTAATTGATACTTCTTTGTTGAATGAAGTATTTGTTGGACGCGTAGATATATTAATCACTGAAGACAAAAAAATTCATAAAAAAGCTAATGTTTTAGGAATTCAAGACAAGGTTTATACGATAGATTCTTTTTTGGAAAGAACTTTTGCAGAACATCCTGATTTAGTTAATTATAAAGTTCTTAATGTCCAAAAAATAAAATTTGGACAGCTCAGTCTTGAAGATCCTTTTTTTGATAGTTTAAAAGCTGATTATATTGGCTTTGATAAATGGTTCATAAAAAAATATGATAATGAGGCATATATTACTATAAATTCAAATAATGGGATGCTTTTGTCTTTCCTCTATTTAAAGGTGGAAGATGAAAATGAAAGTTATATGGATATAACCCCTATGTTCTCGCCTAAAAAACGATTAAAAATTGGTACTTTCAAAGTTATAAGTAACGGTTTTAGGTTAGGTGAAAGATTTATTAAAATAATTTTTGATAATGCTTTGAAAAATCATGTTCAAGAAATATATGTAACCATTTATGATAAACGTCCTGAACAAAGACGATTAATTGAATTATTGGAACAATGGGGATTCACTTTGTGGGGGAAGAAGAATGAAGAACTGGTATATATTAGGGACTTCTCACCTAAATATGATGTAAAGGATATTAAAGGCTGTTTCCCTTATATTTCAAGAGAACGGCATGCATATATAGTCCCTATATATCCTAAATATCATACAGAACTTCTTCCAGATTCTATTTTAAATACAGAATCACCGCAAGAATTTATTGAAGATTTTCCTCATCGTAACAGTATTAATAAAGTATATGTCTCAAGGGCTCTTGAACCTTATCCGGAGATTGGAGACATTCTAATTTTCTATCGTACGGGAGGATTATATAAAAGTGTTATTACTACGATAGGAGTAGTGCAGGAACTTAAATTTGATTTTAAAGATGAAGAAGATTTTATTTCATATTGTCGAAAAAAAAGTGTTTACCCAGAACAGGAATTGAGGAACATGTGGAAGTCGTCGATAAGACATCCTTTTGTTGTAAACTTTTTGTATGTATATTCTTTTCCGCATCGAATTAATATGCAAAGGCTTATAGATCTAAAAATTTTATCAGGCAGAAACGATGCACCAAGAGGATTTAAACCGATAACAAAAGAACAATTTGAAATTATTTTGAAAGAGACAAAAAGTGATGAAAGTTTTATTATCAATTAAACCTGAATTCGTAGATAGGATTTTTGATGGGAGTAAAAAGTATGAATATCGTAAAATGTTATTCAAAAGAAATGATATAAATGTGGTTGTTATCTATGCATCTGCTCCCGTCAAACGCATTGTCGGTGAGTTTAGGATAAAAGATATATTTTCAGAAAGTGTAGACGTTTTATGGGAGAGAACAAAAGAATATTCCGGTATATCGAAAGAATATTATTTGTCATATTTCCAACATAAAAATATTGCAAATGCAATAGAAATAGGTAAAATAAAAAAATATAAAAAGATGAAAATGCTCTCTGACTATAATATTGTCCAGGCACCACAATCTTTTTGTTATATATCAGATTAGAATTAAAAATATGAACAAGACAAACGAACAGGCTTTTGAAGCTTTAATAGAAAAGGCGCTTGTTGGCACAACATCAGAAGAACGTCAACAAACAGGTGCTAATGATATTGATGCACAGTCTCCAGATTTAGATAAGTATTATTGGGGACTGCCGAAGGATATGTCCGACAAGAAGTATGCTTTTGATATGCGTCGTTTGTGGTCGTTCTTGAGGACAACCCAACAAAATATTCTAGATGAATATAAAGGGAAAAATATTGAAAACGAACTTCCTAAGCAACTTTCGAAAGCAATTGATACATTTGGTATTATTGATGTACTAAGGAAAGGTGTTGATATAGATAATATTCATGTCACAATGTTTTATCCGAAACCATCGCCTGCCGATAGTCAATTATCAAAAGAAAAATATATGCAAAACCAATTCTCCGTGACCCGTCAGCAGACCTTTTCTGTTAGTAATCCAGGCTTGGAGATTGATATGGTGTTGTATATAAACGGTCTGCCGTTATTTACATTCGAATTCAAGAATCCATGGACACATCAGACTGCCAAATATGATGGTCAAAAACAATATAAAGAGGAACGGAATCCGAAGGAAGCACTTTTGAAATTCGGTCATTGTCTTGCCCATTTTACAATGGATAAGAACGAAGTATATTTCACCACTAAATTGAATTCGGGCAAAACATTTTTTATGCCGTTCAATCAAGGCCTGCCCAATGGGCTGGGAGCAGGAAATCCAGTTAATCCTAATGGAGGATATAAAACCGCATATATGTGGGAGAAGGTCTTGCAAAAAGATATTGTGGCAGACATAATTATGAATTATGTGCTATTTGATTATGGTGAAGCAAAGACTCAAAAGAAGGTTCCTCATATCATGTCCAATGCTAAAAAACTTATATTTCCACGTTTTCATCAGCTTGATGTGGTTAGTAAATTGATTATTGATGTAGCAAAAGTTGGCGTTGGTAAAACTTATTTGATTGAACATTCGGCCGGTTCAGGAAAATCAAATTCAATAACGTGGTTGGCATACAAACTTATAGATGTTTGTCCTGTTACGATGGATGCAGTTCGTGCAAAGACACTAGATTCGCGTTTATATGATTCTGTGATTATCGTTACAGACCGTAGATTGTTGGACAAGCAGATAACAGACAATATTAAGGCTTTTGGTAAGAGTGAAAAAATTGTAGCTCATGCTGATACCTCCAAAGATCTGAAAAAAGCCATTGAAGATGGAAAGCGAATAATTATTACAACGATCCAGAAATTCCCTTATATATGTGATTCTATATCGGATGTGAGCGAACATAATTTTGCTATTATCATTGACGAGGCACATAGTTCGCAGTCTGGTATAGCTGCTGACAGTGTGAATAAAACAATTCAGAAGGACATGGATTGTGAAGGGGCAGATACAGACGAACTTTTGGAAAAGCTGATGAAAGATCGTAAAATGAGCACAAACTGTTCTTACTTTGCATTTACAGCAACTCCAAAGAAGGAAACGCTTGAAAGATTTGGCTCAGAGGATGAAGAAGGAAAATTCCATCCCTTCCATCTTTATAGTATGAAACAGGCTATTGAAGAAGGATTTATTCTTGATGTGTTGTCTAACTATACGACATATAAAAGTTATTATGAACTGACAAAAAGTATTGAGGATAATCCTGAATATAATAATGAAAAAGCCCAAAAGTTGCTCCGCAAAGCTGTAGAGCGAGAACCTAGAACTATAGAAGCCAAGGCTGAGATTATGCTGACACATTTTGATGCTAAGATATTCCGTAATCATAAGCTGAAAGGAAAGGCGAAAGCTCTGGTGGTAACTAAAGATATTGAGTGTGCGATTTTATATTATAAGGCACTCCAGAAGTTGGTGGAGGCAAGGAAACTTCCTTATAAGATATTGATAGCATTTTCTGGAGAGAAACAGATTATAGACAAAAGCATTGGATATGATACTCCAATATATAATACAAATAATATACAAGCTGCAGAACCCTGTGGAAATTATTATGTGACACGTCGCTATACAGAGGCAGAAATGAATGGATTTCCTGATACTCAAACAGCAGAAAAATTCGAGTCAGATGATTATCGGATTTTAGTCGTTGCCAACAAATATCTGACAGGATTTGACCAACCGAAGTTGTGTGCTATGTATATTGATAAGCCTTTAGATGGCGTGTTGGCTGTCCAAGCTTTATCACGTCTTAATCGGGCAGCTCCTGACCTAGGTAAGCTTAGCGAAGATTTATTTGTTCTCGACTTCTATAATAAAATAGAAGATATAAAAGAAGCTTTTGACCCTTTTTATACTGCCACAACTTTATCAGAAGCTACAAATGTGAATGTACTTCATGAATTAAAAGCCACATTGCTTGGAATGGGTGTATTCGATATGGACGAAGTAAATGAGTTCATCGATTTGTATATTCGTGGAGAAGAAGCTGACAAATGGGCTCCTATTATTGATGTTGCTGCACAACGATTTAATTCAGAAATTGAATGGGCTGAAAATGGAAAAGCTGATTTTAAGATGAAATGCAAACAATTTGTTAAGGTTTATTCCAAGGCAGCTGCTATTATGAGTTATGAAGTCAAGGATTGGGAAAAATTATTCTGGTTTTTACGTTTCCTAATACCTGAACTTTATATTGAACCCAATGGCGGTAATGATATAAAAGACTTGCTTGATTATGTCGATTTGAATACATATGGCTTACGTCGTACAGTTTTGAATGAGACAATTAAGCTTGATGCTGGAGAAACTGTAATTGACCCTAACAAACCTATAATGGTGAATGCTGGAGGAGAAGATGATGAGCCTAAAGATCCATTGGATATAATTCTTAAAGATTTTAATGAACGATGGTTTAAAGGATGGGATGCTACGCCTGATGATCAGAAAGCAAAATTGATAAGCATTACAAAAGCTGTAACGGAGGATGAAGATTATCAGACTCTTGTTGTGGGTAATCCTGATAAGCAGGCTGTCGATGAAGCAATGGCTACTATAATCGATCGAATTATCCGAAAAAAACGTAAAGGTGATATGTCTTTATACAAGGAATATCAACAGAACGATGGTTTTAAATATAATCTGCGTAATCTGATTAATCGCATGCTAGGTGATCTCGACTATGTAAAATGAATGTATGTGAGTAAAATAATTTTACCTTAAAAAAACAAGACGAGGTTGACTCAAAAGCATGAGCCAGCCTCGTTTCGTTCGTACTTTTGATCGAGAACATTTATAAATATTAAACCCAAATCATAATAAGTGATTGGGGATTATTATACCTATTGTGTAGATGTTTATAAACTAAGGAATTTTAGTATTAAATTTCTATGTGAGGAGAACATTTTACTCAATAACAATCTTATACTGCATAAAATGATACATATTTTGTGCAATAGGCATTGTTATTTGAATAAAGAACAGTAATTTGTTTTCAAGTTAGATTTCTTGCAGGTATAGCGGGCTATGTCAAGAATAAGCGAACAAAAAGACGATAATAAAAGGTAAAAAGACGGCTGAAAAACATGAATGCACAAAATAGATAAAGCTATGCGCAGGATAATGACTGATTTGGGTTAAAATCATCATTATCCGATTCTTCGTATTCTAACTCACAAGATGTATTGTTCGGGGATATTATGTCGTTCTATTTCGCCTTTAAACCGGCAGGTATAAATAGAGACTTGGGAACGAAACTTCGCTCGCCTTATCACGTAGGAAAAAATACTATTTACGCCTATTTGCCGGGGGAGACAGCGGAAGAAGATGTAAATTGTCGGCGGGCAGGCTCTACTTTTCACCACGTTCGGGCCACAGGGTGTAGTCTAAGGCGCGGTTGCTGTCGGGAGCAATCTCTATCGGAGCATTGTTCTGCCGTGCGTCGTCTGATGCCGTGGAGCGGTTGTAGAGCGTAACAGCCACATAAGCCGTGAGCGCAGCAACAACTAATGCCAGCAATGCAACCACGATGCGCTGACGGTTGTCTGTGCGCGGCAGCGACATAACGGCCGACATGTCTGCCGGACGCTCAGAGGCGTTGCGCCGGGTGCAGGCTGCGGCTATGCGGCGCAGATAGGCGTCGCCAGTAAGCCGGGCCATGTCTCTTACCACCATTCCGAACGAATAGATGTCGGCCTTTATGTCGGGCTTGGCGTCGGGCTGAAGCTGCTCCGGGGCGATGTAGCCCGATGAGCCGGCAGGACATTTCAGCACGTTGAAATAATCGCTGTCCGACAGGCTGAAGTCTATCAGCTTGGTGTTGTGGCCGTTGTGCGTTATCATTATGTTCGAAGGCTTCAGGTCGCGGTGTATTATCTGCTTGCTGTGTATGTATCCGAGCGCGTCGGCCAGCTGCTCGGTTACTCTGCGCGCCATGTCGGGCGTCAGCGTCTTGCTGTCAATGAGGCTCTTCAGTGTGTCGCCGTCGATATATTCCATAACGATGACCGTGCCCAGCTCTGCCACCTCCTCCATGCTTATGGTGCGGCAGATGTGCGGATGGTCCATCTGCAGCCCTATCTCAAACTCCTTGGCAAGGGCCTGACGGTAGACGGGCGTGTAGGCAAAGTCGGGCTTCAGGCATTTCAGCGTATAGCGCTTGCCGAAGCGTGTAGCTGTCAGCAGGCGCGTATGTCCCGACCTCGACACGTAGAACTCGCTTATGTCTCTGAAGGCGTTCTGCACGGGTATGCGCACGGCGCTGTCCATCTCGCCGTCTATGTCGCTCATGTATCCTGAGGGGCTGTCGTCCAATATTTCGGTGTCTGAATTGTTCATTTCTCGATGTTGATGACGTTAATTATGGTTAGTCCGCCGTTGCGGCCTGCCACAAAGGGCGCCGTGCGGCCGTCAGGTCGCTCGATGTAGGGCAGATAGAGCGGCTGCTCCTTGATGAAGCATCCTGTGACGAAGCTGTCGCCGGGCACGAGCTTGCTGTTCTGCGACAACACCACCTCATAGCGGCTCTCGCCCACGTAGCGCAGGCGCACCAGGCGGTTGGGGCTCCAGCCTATCTCCACCTCCGTTCCGGCATCGAGCTCGTTGCTGATGAGCTGCTTGGCGTTGAAGAACGACGAGTTGTAACGTGTGCTTGTCTTGAGCCACGAAACAAAGGCGTAATAGTTGGCATGGCCAAGATATTGGGCCAGGATGTCGAGCGTAAACATGCGCGGCTTATGGCTGTCGTTGACATATCCCCAGAGCCTCTTGAGCGTCGACGCCGACACGTTCTGTCCGGTGTCGTGGCTCAGATGAACCGAAAACTCCTCAAAGTCGGTTGTCGTGCCGAGCGTCTTTCCATATTTCTGTTCAATGAGCAGCTTCAGCTCCTCTATTTCAGGTGTATTCATTGTCATAAACTTAAATGCTGTTTTGTTTGTAAATGAGCAGCACGCGTCATTCCTCTACGATGGTGCCGAAGCGCTTCCAGCTCGAGTCGGCACGATAGAAGTTGCGCCGTCCCTTGGGCACGTGCAGCGTGCATGTAGGCAGAAAGTCGGGCGTGCTGGTCAGGGCGTTGCTGTTGCAAACGGGCGGATACTGTGCGTCGACATACAGATGCTCAAGCGGACAGCCGTCGAACACATAGTCGGATATCAGCTCTGTGGCTGCACCGAGGCGCACCGTGGTGAGCTTGTCGCACTTCTGGAAGGTGGCTGTGGGTATGAGTCTAAGCCCTGACGGCATGACCACTTCCTCTACGCTGCTGTCGTAGAACACGGCCTGCCCTATCTCCGTGAGGTTGTCGGGCATGGTGAAGCGTGTTATGTGGCAGCCCTGGAAGGCATAGTCGCCTATGGCCTTGACGGTAGACGGCAGCGTATAGTCGCCCTGCTTGCCTATGGGGAACCACAATATCTCTGTGGCACCGGCGTCGAACAGCACTCCGTCTATGCTGCTGTATGCAGTGTTGGCTGCCGACACATTGATGGCGGCGAGCGCCGTGCAGCCCGACGACGGACTGATGTCGGTGGCTGATGCCGGTATGGTTATCTCTCTGAGCGCCGTGCAGTTCATGAAGGCGTCTTTCTCTATCTTGACGGCATCGGAAGGCAGAGTAACGCTTGTAAGCAGGGTGCAGTCGGCAAAGAGGCCGTAACCCACTACATTATTCTCGGTGTATCGCGACGAGCCGTACACTCCTCCGCCCTCCACGATATGGGCGTCGGCCATGTTTACCTGTGCAAGGCGGCCAGCCGTGGCAGAGCCGTCGATGTCGCGTCCCATCATCTGGCGCAGGCACCGCAGGTCGTCGCCGTTCATAGGACCGGCAATAGACAGCGTAGTATACTCGTATTTGCTGTCGCCCATAAGTTCTTCAAACTCGCCCGCATCGGCCAGCAAAACGGCGTCAGACGTGGTTATAGTCAGCGCCTCGCCCACGCTCTCGCCCTCGCTGTTGGCGGCGTAGGCCTTTATCTCGTAGGTGGCATTCTGGCGCAGTCCGCCTATACGCACCCTCATGCCAACGCCTTCGGCGCCCGACGTCTCGGCCTCTACGCTCTGCGTGTCGCCCGTCTCAATGTCGGTTACGTAGCACCCCGTGGAGGTTATAGTCTCGTTGCCGTCGTCCGTTATTTCATATTCTACAATGACGCTCATTGGACCTTGGCTCAGCACTGCCGGCACGCCCACCGTGGGCCTGTCGTTTGGCACGGTTACAAAGGTCATCGTGTTGCCAAGCAGCTCCACACGGCCGTTGGTAGCATGCAGTCTGTAGTAGTACATCGTGCCCGGCTGAAGCCCCGTCAGCTGTATTTTCACCTTGTTGCCGTCGGGGGCAAGCACACCCGTGGTGTGGTCCATCTGGTCTGTCGTGCCGTATCTGAAGCGCAGCTCCGGCATGTCGGTGCTTCCCTGCAGCACCACCTCGCCTGCGATGACGGCCTCTGTGCGCGTTACGCCCGAAGCCTCACCCGTTACGAGGCGCGGCTCAAAGTTATCCGGAGCCTCATCGCTGCTGCATGCGGCCAGCGTAAGCAGCAGCGCTATCAGTGTGGTGAGTGATAATATCCTTGTCTTCATCTTTTGCCAATGTTAATGCCTACACCTATGCAGCCCTGCCACTGGCGTCCGGCTATGGTTACGGCAGATGCCGACACGCTTATCCGTCCGAACGACAGCACCACGCCAAGCTCGGCTGCGAGGCCCTTGTGTGTCAGGCCGTCGTTGAGCGCAAGCCCGCCTCCTTCGCTCTCAGCCAGCTCCCATGCCGTGGCCGTGCGGCCATAGCCAATGCCCTCAAACAGGCTGACCATGCGCCCGAGGCGGTGTATCGCTCCGGCCGTCACGGTGTATGTCGAGTGGCGTGTCTGTCCTGTGTAATATGGTTTTATGCTGCTTCCGTCGGTAAATCCTTCCTTGTCGCAGGTGGTTACGGTCTTGCCTATGCTGCGAAGGTCGGCACTTGCATGAACGAAGAAGCCATGGCGGCGCATTAATGCCACCATGACACCCCACGAAGGTCCGTTTTCGTGCATCGAAACTGTAAACAGGGCATGAGTCCTGAGCGGCAGCTTCGGCCGCCGCTTCTTCACGGCTATTGTGTCGACGATGGTCTTTGTCAGCACAATAGTGTCGTGCTTAAGGGCTATGTCAGGCTTGGGCGAGTTGATGACCATCTCGTAGGTCATGTGACTCTCGAGCGGTTTCTCAAACTTATAGTCGCGCATGACGCCCCATTCAGGATGTTTTATGGTAATCTTCTTTGTGCCTTTGGGCAGATAAAGCCATATCTCGCCTACATTGTCCTTACGCATGACAATGCCCAAAGGCGACGAGAAGGCATATTCGGGCGTGGCCGTAACCTTCAGCAGGGCGCACGCCTCGTCGTTGAGGTCGCGCACCGGAGTGATAAAGGCGCTCACGTCGTTGGGCAAGACGCGAAACTTAGTCACGCTGAACTGCTGTGCCAGGGCCGTGCCGCAGCCTGCCATGCAGAGCATGAGCGTCAGCAGCAGTGCCTTTAACGTGCGTATATGTAACATCTTGCCTGTCATATAGGTTTGTTTAAAGTGATAATGTCGTTTGTCTTAGCTTAACTTGTCTTTAGTTACTCCAGGTTGAAGTCTCTGATGTCCATCACTTCGTTATCATCGCTGATGGTCTCTGTCGGCTGCCATGTGCGCACATGTATCAGCGGCATCGACTCGTTGCGGAAATCCCAGAGCAGGAAGAGGTAGCCGTCGTCAGCATAGCGGTCGCTCTTGTACTGCTGGCGGAGGCTGACGCCGTAGATGCCGTCCATTGTTGGATGGCGCATTATGTGGAAGTCGGAGAACTTTACGCTTATGTTCTTGCTGACGGCAAAGGCCTTGCTTAGCCGCGATATGTATTCTTTCTTGGTGCGGATGTTATACTCAACGCGCGACGCCGGCATAAACTTGCCTTCGCTGCCGACCTTGGTCTTGACCACGTTGCCCACGATGATGAGGGCCTGCTCGCTGAACACCTGGCGCAGAAAGTCGATATCCTTGGTGGTGTAAGCCATGCGGAAGTGTTCGCAGTAGTTGAGTATCACGCGGCGGCGCTGAGCATCGTCAACCGACAGTTTGCCTGCAAGAATCTTGGCCGCCTCCTTATAGAAAGGATTGCTGCGTGCCATTTTTTTCAGGTCGCCGTCGGTCATGCTGCCCGACCTGTCTGCCTTGCCGCTATTCTGTCCGCCTTCGTATGTGCTCTGTCCGGGCGCCTGCGCCATAGTGCTGCTCTCCTCTTGCTCAACCGTAGAGGGTATGCCGGTGCCTGTACTGAAGAACGTAACGTTGCCGTTGCGGTCGACAAATCCCTCGCGGCCTGTGCCGTTCTCGCGGAAGCGCAGCTGTCCGTTGCGATAGCGCACGTCGAACATGCAGTTGCGCAGCGGTATGGCGAAGAGCAGTCTGTCGTTTTCGTCTACCACCGCAAAGGTCTCATATCCCTTGCCGTCAACGCGGCCAACAAGCTCGAGCCCCTCATGCAGCCCGTATCTGTTGATGTTTTTTTTGCTGTCAGTCTGTCCGAGGGTGGGCTGCAGCCCCAAAGCCACAGCCACACCCCCTAAAATGAGAGTTAGTATGGATAGTATATATATTGTCGCTTTCATTCAAGTTGATAACCGGCAAGACTATTGCCAACCGACAATCTCGCCTCCTATTTCTATTTTAATCTGTTCAGGGTTGCCTGATATTATAAAGTTTACAAGGTGCTCCGTGCCGGGCTTAAACTGGAACGTGCTCTCGTAGAGATACGACACGCCGTCCATCACAACCTCTATCAGCGGCATGCGGTTGGCCACGCGCTGAGGCACTATTATGGCCGAATAGATATAGCTGCTCATCTGTCGGGCCCTTATCGTGGTGCCGTTGCCCCTTACATATTTTGTGGCAACGCCGGCACTTAGGTCTATGGTCGACTCAGGCACAGTGTTGTGCACATACACCTCGGCGTATGTAGGCATCTCGCCCTCAAAGTCCTCACCCTTTATCAGGCGTATGGTGAGCTTGCTCATTATGTGCTTGAAGGCCAGGGTTACGGGAGAGTTTGACGCGCTGACGTTGTTGGTCTGTGCATACAGGAAGTCGCTGGCCTCATAGCCGTCGGCCGTGCTCTGGTCGGTCTGCACGCTGAAGGGCAGGTCCTCGATAGAGCTTACGGACGTCATGTAGGGATAATAGGCGTAGAAGTTGTACGTGCCTTCATCCCAATAGAGCGTACGGCTTGCGGTCCATGAGCTGCCGCTGCACGTCAGCGGCTCGTTGTTCACAAGGTTGCCGCCTATCTCGAGGGGCTTGTCGGTGCTGCTTGCGAACAGACCTATCCTGTCGCCGTTCTCAAATCCCGAGTCGGTCACCCTTGTGCACTGTGAAGGATGAGTCACCTCAAACCTCATGGGCGTATGCCTTGCGTCTACCGGTGTGTCGTCTTCCTGGCTGCATCCGGCTGCTATCAGCGCAACAAGTGCAAGACCTATATGTATAATACGCTTTTTCATCGTCTTTATTATTTAATTTACTTAAAAATTTATACTAAAATAGCATTATTCACGTTATCCACAATTTCCATTTCATGTTTTTATCTGTGGCGGCGTGCCTTGCGCATGTTGCTGAGCGGACTGCCCTTATGTATCTTGGGCGGCATGTGCTGTCCGTGCCCGACGCTTACAGAACCGACACCCATGCCGCGGGTGACGATGCCTGCATCACGTTTGTCGTTGGCAACAAACTCCTCGAACGAGAATGTCTCGCCGGCATAGCGTTTGATACGCCTTACGATGCTCTCGCGGCTTATTGTGCTGTAATAAGGAATATCGTTGTTCATGCATGAGTTCTGCTCTGAACGGAACACGCCGCGACTGTGCATGAATCCGCCTTCATAGATGTCAACAACATCGCTGTATCGGCTGTCGGAAATAAGGTGGCTCCATGGCACTTCGTGCATCTTGCCCGTAAGCGACAGGTTGTCGTACCAACCGAGCGACTTTGCCCAGTTAATGGCGTCTACATGGCCGCAGCACGTGCAGTTGCAGAAGTCGATGAAGGCGTTATGGTAGATATACTCGTCGCCAAGCTTGCCGAAGCCGTGGCCGCCTGCCTCATGCTGTATCACTCCGCGGGTGTCGAGCGGATAGCCATAGGTGCTCCGCGGACAGAAGGCTATAGCCGAACCATCCTCCCACATCTGGCAGATGCCGCCGTATTCGGTAGTGTTGGGCACAATGATTATCAGCGTCTGGTTCAGGTTGTTCTGATTTACGGTCGGTGCGTTAAGCGCATAGCTGAATATCTCGTCATAGTCGGCACGCAAGCCGACACCACTGGTGAATGTTGTGCCGAAACGGTTGTAGCGTATGGTGTTCACCGTACCTATACCGCTCTCGTTAGACATGGCAAAACCAATGTAGATGTTAAAGTATTTTGAGTATGTCTTATAAGGCTCTATGGTTATAAGATATTGCGCAGCTTCTTTCAGGGCAGGAAGACAGTCGCCTTCGGCTATGTCTTTGGCGTTGTATCCGTCGCCTATAATCACAACGTTTATTCCGCCGGTATTGCCTCGTGTTGCCTTCTGCAGCGTCAGCCACTCGTCTTCACCATAGATGTAGTCATACTGACTTACGCTGCACGTATGGGTATAGTCTTCATTTTTCAGCTTGAACACCACTTCGCCGGTTCTGTTGCCGGCACCTTTCGACAAAGTGTTTATACTTATGGTTACCTCCGTCTTGCCTTTGCCGTTCATTGGCGACAGTTCACACCAGTCGGGCTTGCTCTCCACTTCCCATTCGCCTTCAGCATCCAGCACCAATGTCTGCGTGTGTCCGTTGTTCAGTGCGCATACCGTAGACGGACGGCATACCAATTCATGATGAGCGGCAATGCGCTTGAAGTCGCACCATCCCGGTGCCGCCTGATACTGAGCTATGGCACTTTCGGGCACTTCAAGCGTGAAGTTATCCTTGGCAACACCGTTGAAAGAATTATCCGACACACGCGGTGGCACTTCACCCTTACATACAATCGAACCGATGCCATAACACTCATTAAAAGCATTGCTTTGTATGTTTTCAATACTTTCAGGTATTATCAATCCTTCCAGGCTGCGGCAGTTAGAAAAGGCGTCAGAGCCTATTGTCTGCAAGCCATCAGGAAATTCAACAACACCCATAAGACGCCAATTGCCGGCAAAAGCACCATTTCCTATCGATGCTATATCATTAGGAAGTTTAAGCGTACCTGAAAAATCGCATCCGAAAAAAGCGTTTGCTCCAAGCGTTGTCAAATCCTTTGGTAATACTAATTCACCTTTGAGAGGACTACCTTCAAACGCACCTGTCTGTATCCCCGTTATGCCATCATGCAATTGGAGAGTTCCATTAAGACCTGTATTTTGGAATGCATATTGTGATATTGATGTTACTCCTTGCGGTATTCTCAGGTCACCTGAAAGGTTAGTAGCTTTTGCAAAAGCAAAGTCACCTATGAATTCTAGCTTTTCAGGAAGTACAAGATTGCCATAATAGCCATCATTTCCAGCAAAAGCATTATGTCCGATATATTTCAAATTGTTTGGAAGTTTCAGTTCACAATTAAAATGACAATCGTTAAATGCTCCATGAATGTCTGTAGCTCCGCCACCGCCAATATACTCAAGAGTATTTGGCAATGACAAAGTTCCTGTAAGTGATGTGCACCATAAAAATGCGCTTGGTCCAATTTCGGTTACACCTTCAGGTATTGTTATTGAGCCGGTAAGATTTACACAACTACGAAAAGCACATTCACCAATACCTTTTAGCGTGTCTGGGAGAACAACTCTCAGAAGTGAAGTTTTTTCGTTAAACGCACTTCTAGTTATTATATCATCTTTTTCTTCATTACTATCGGGTGCATCGCCTTTAACCCAAGGTTTAAGTCCCATAGCTCCACTAACTCTAACTTCTTTCATGTTCAGCGACTGCAACATATCCATAGAGTCACGCATGAAATAGAAGTCTTGACTGTTTATCCTTCCCGTTATCTTCAGGTTCTTCAACCTTGTATAGTCTTTGTTTGCGGCAATTATTGCGTCTTTAAGATGGCCGGGGGTAGAGTTTATTATAATATACTCTTTTGCAGTGGCGTTATGGCTTACGAGGTCGTTCTCCCATGGCGTGATGCTCTCGCTTACAAGTGTGAGGGCATATTGTCCGCTTACAGACTTTTTATCGACGCGGATTGTGAAGTTGCTCATCTTTCCTGCCGTATACGTAAACGCCTCGTTCTTACTGAACTTATAAGGTATTCCGCCGATAGTTATGCTGAACAGCGTAGTGCCTGCCGGTACGGTCTGAGGCACAACTATTGCACGCCACTCGTCGCCTACGCGTGCCGGCATTGTTGATGTCTGCTCTATGCCGCCGCTTGCCTTTACAGTTCCGTCGGCAAGGTTTATCGTAGCCTCGCGTATCAGGTTGGTGGCTAGTACCACACGCTCTGTCTGCTCCCATTCTCCGTCGGCAAAGCCTGTACCCTTTGTGAGGGTTACACGGGCGTTGGCCATGCGGTGAGCCATGGGCAGGCGGATAACCTTATCTGTCGGGGCCACGTCGGCCACCTTACCCCACAGAAAGTCGCTGGCCTCATAGCCGCCCATCGTGCCGTCTTCTGATGGTTTGCTCTGGTCGCGCTCTACGGTGAACGGATAGGCGTCTATGCTCTCGGGACTGCCGAAGGGATAATATCCGTATATGTCCACGTGAGTGTGGTCGTCTTTCCAATAGATATCATAGGCCGAGTTCCATTTATAGGCTGCTTCGTCGAACGTATGGCGCACGTTGTCTGCCCTGTTGCCGTTCAACTGCAGTGTTCCGGGCGTGTTGCCGTTATAGTCGACAATATACACGCCCATCACGTCGCCGTCGGCAAA
>ERZ780005.102-NODE-102-length-23688-cov-5.65792_pt1 | contig 23688 bp, 20 predicted proteins | sample MGYA00511874_ERZ780005 | MGnify/ENA primary metagenome ERZ780005 (study PRJEB29588, sample SAMEA2150310) | human gut metagenome | biome: human gut; feature: human-associated habitat; material: faeces | place: Denmark | collected 2008/2010 ...
GTCCAAGTGCACTTGCAAAGCGAGCGTCAGCCCTGACCGACGAGGCAGGGCGCGTGAAAAGCAGACATCGTGGTCAAGGACGGGATTCGCTCCGCTTGACCTACGCAAAAAACACGCACAACCTAATTGTGAAAAAACATTCCGCACGGCAATAATTGGTCTGCGCTATCACGCCGGGGCGAGCAAACAATTCACAGGATTGTTTGCTTTTCGCCCGTTCGAATCCCTTATGACGCAAAAAAAATACGAACTCGATATTTGAGTTCGTATTATTTTTTGTGGCGTAGCATAAGGGATTCGAACCCCTGACCTTCTGGTCCGTAGCCAGACGCTCTATCCAGCTGGGCTAATGCTACATTGCCTGCTTCGTTTAAAGCATAAATATTATATTGTTATAAAAAAGAAAAGTCAACCGTTTGCGGAAACATCGTTTTCTTTTTTTGGCAACTTTTTTGCGAGGTTGCAAATTTATTTGTTTTCGTAGTCTTTGAGCAAGCCGTTTATGCCGTTGTAGGAAAGGGTGGCGACGATTTTTGCCATGTCGTCGAGAGAATGTTCCTTCGACGAGTTGAACCAGCGTTGAAACACCGTAAACATGCCCGAAATGACGAAGTCGAGCACGATGTCGAGCGTTGCTTCGTCAAGGACGGAATATTCGGAAATGACCTCTTTGGCACGTGATTTGAGGGATATAAAGAGCTTTGACACGAGATTGGAGTTGCTTTCGACGGAAATCAAATATTGATAGAAGTCAAAATCGCTGTTAATGATTTTGACAAGCTCGTCAAACATTTTGTTGGGATTGTGCAAAAGTTCGTTGACGTTGTGTTCGCGGATAACTTTCTCAAAACTGTCGATGATTTTGTTCTCGATTTCGCCGGTAAGCTCGTAGATGCCGTCGTAGTAGTTGTAGAACGTTTTGCGATTGATGTCGGCTCTGTCCGCAATATCCTTGATGGTGATGTCGTTGATGTTCTTTTCGGACAGTAATTGCGCAAAAGCGCGGTAGATGGCTTTTTTTGTTTTTGCGATACGTCTGTCGACTTTTTTCTCTTCCATTTTTCGATACTATTTTCGATGTTTTCGAGGAATAATACACAAAGGGTGTGTTGCCATGTGTAATATGCCGCACTTTTCGCGATTTTGCCGTCCTCGAAACTATCGGAAAGTCCTTGCGTTTTTTCTTGTCTGTATTATAATACACATATGAGGTATAAGTCAAGATTATTGCATAATTTTTCGATAATATCACAGGGAAAATAGTGAGAAAACGATAAAAAGACGATAAAAGAAACGATAAAAAGACGATAAAAGAGATGTTATAATTATGAACGTTGCAATAGTAATCGATATATTTCATGACAAGGGTAACGGCACGTCCATGTCGGCAAGGCATTTGGTTGAAAACCTCGTCGAGCGCGGAATTGGCGTAAAAGTGCTTTGCGACAACGCAGGTCAGCAAAACGAAACGATGCAGGGAGTGGAGTTCGTTACGTTTCCCATACAACAAGTTCCTATCTATCAAAAAGTCATCGAGCAGCAACACGCATGGCTTGCATCTCCGAACGACGCGAGAATCAGAGAGGCGTTGAAGGACATCAATTTGGTGCATATATACATGCCGTTTGCTTTGGGAACGCATTGCGCGCGTATAGCGCACGAGTTGGGCATACCGGTGCTTGGGTGCTATCACGTGTCTGCCGAAAACATAACTTTCAACGCAAAAATGAAATACGTGCCGGGAGCAACGCCCGCAATGTATCAACTGCTCAAAGTGTATCATTATAAGCCGGAGTGGATAAACAATATTCATTGTCCGTCAAGGTGCATTGCATCGACGCTTATGGGGCATTTGTACAACCAAAATTTGCATGTGATATCCAACGGCTACGACCCTGCGTTCAAGCGTATAGACAACGTGAAAATCCCCGACGGTTGCGAGGATAAAGTCATCGTTACGAGCGTCGGAAGGCTCACCGAGGAGAAACGTCAAGACCTCATAATAAAAGCGGTTGCAAAGAGCAAATACCGCGATAGAATATCGCTTTTCCTTGCCGGCAAAGGTCCGAAGCAAGAGGAATACGAGAAACTTGCAAAAGAACTCAACGTTGATTTGCACATAGTGTTTTTATCTCAAGGAGAGCTTGTCAATTTGCTCAACGCATCCTATCTTTTCGTGCAAGCGAGCGACGTTGAAACCGAATCCATAGCCTGCCTCGAAGCAATAGCGTGCGGCACCGTTCCCGTCATCAGCAACGCAAAAATGTGCGCTACGAAACAATTTGCGCTTACGCCGCAATCAACGTTCGGAAAGGGTAGTGCGTATTCGCTTGCAACGATGATGGATTTTTGGATTGCAAACAAGAAAACGCATGACGAAATGATGCCGAAATACAACGAATTTGCCCAAAAATTCAGCTTGGACAAGTGTATAAATTATATGCTCGAATTGTATGAGTTTTTGCTCAACGACGACAAGAAAAAATATATCGTCAAAGACTACAACAACCCTATGACGTTTACGCTTGATAGGGATCAACTCGGATTGATTTCGCCAAAGCACAATCAATTCCGTTTGCTTGCCAAACAGAAGCGTTTTATGTCAAAGTGATTCAAGCAAAATCTGCGTCGATTTTGATGAAAAAGCAACCAAAAAGCACACGGCAGTGTGCTTTTTATTTGCGGTTTTCGCATATCTAACGAGCTATTTTTATTTAAAAGGATTATTTGAGTTTGCCGAGCCCTATCGAATAACCTTGCGCTTTGCCAAGCTCTTTCGCACTCTTTTTGTCAAGCAGTTCTACGCAACGGATAAACGTGCAAATTTGCTCGCAAGCAAGGGCGGAGTTGTATTTGTCCATGTGATGATTTTCCGCAATCGAGCAAAGATAATCGGGAGCGGTGACAAGCGCGATTTCGGGAATACGCTTGTTGAAGAGAGGTTGACCTTCGCCGAAGTGGAGCAAATTGTGTCCGCGCAGCGTCATAGTGCGCACGATATCGCGCTCTTTTATTGCTTCGTAATAGACGTCGTCCACGACTTTGTTGCCGGTGTAGACGATTTCAACGTCTATGGGATTGGTCTGCGTGTACACGCCGTTTACGTCCTTCCATTCCGTGCATCCGAGATGTTCGACGGCGCAACCCGCAACCGCTTTTAAGCCGCCTTTTTTGCCTTTCCAAACCTGTTTGTTGTCGGCAAGGAAACGGGATGTTGCCTGATCCGTTCCCGTGCGGAAATTTGGGAGGCGGAAGTGTCCCGTGACGAATGCGAACACTAGATTTCTGTCCGTCGGATGTTCTTTGAAATACTCCATCATACGCAAAAGTCCGATTGCGCCGTTTTCTTCGCAGAAGTTGCATCCGTCGGTGTGAGTGTTGATTATTATTGCTTCCTTTGTGTCTTTTTTGCCTTTTATGACGGTGTAGAACGATTGCGTGTTGGCGTCTTCGAGCGTACCCGTGAGTTTGAGAGTTGCGCTCTTTTTCGCTTTTGCGGCTTCGAGCACCGTTTGTCCGTCCTTTTCGTTTACCCAAACCATAGGCACTTTGAGGTAGTGAAGGATAAAGTTGAGCACTTGCCCTTCAACCATTTTGTCCGACATATCTTCCCAAATGCAAATCATACCTTTCATGCCCGACAGTTGCGCAGCCCAGAAGGTGAGCAAAGTTTTGACGAAAGACGTACTGACCGGGCCTCTGTAACTCTTTTCGATTTCGAGGTCGCTCGGCAAGGATTTGCGCTTGTCAAAAGCGATTTTACTGCTTATTTTCGAGAGGTTTTTTATGTGACAAACGGCAATTTTGCCTCTTGCCCTTTGGAAGCCGAGAGGGTGATTCCCGACTACGACCAGCTTTCCGCTGACGCCGTTTTCGCCCGTGAGTCCGCTGTAAGGGAAGGGAGACGACACATGCACGTCTTTGCCGTCCACGACAAGCGAGCAATCTTTGCATTGCCAACGCTTGAAAGTGTAGGGAGTGACATTGACGTCAAGTCCGAGTTTGATGATTTGAGCCTTTATCCATTCGCAGAATTCGTTTTGCGCGTCCGTGCCGGTAAGACGAATTCCGAATGAGTTCATGGTGTTCATATCTTCGTCAACTTTTTTAGGGTTGAAGTATTTTGTTACGTCCATAATTTTCTCCTTCATATCCGTTGCCGTCGATATTGTTAAAAATATATCGACATATTTGATTGTAACACATTTGTAAGATATGTCAATGCGCAACAAAAAAGAAGAATGGATTTGGCAAGCGAACAACAAAAACAGAGAATGCCAAAATTGCGAATTCAGCCGATTAGATATATAAAAAAGCTCGACATTATTGTGAGGAGCTTTTTTAAGTGCCATATTTTGATTGATTTTGTTTAGTCTGCCGCTTCGCTCATCTCAATGCGGGTGTTTGGCATAAGTCGCATGAGAAAATATTGTATTGTCAATGTAAATCCGATCGAACAGAATACGTGAATTTGAGCAATCGACGATATGGGATAGGGGTGTTCTACGATGCCTTTCAGATTTGCCAGTTTGAGCATAATGACAGAGGTCATCAGGACATAGGCAAGCATGCCCACGGAAATCATGCCTTGTTTTGGGTTTCTCAAAAGCGTCGTGATAAAAAACAAAACTTCCGTCACAAAAAACATAATAAAGCCTATCGTTGCGACGTTGTTGTGAATTTCCCGCAATCTCTTGTATTTTTCGGCGAGTTCGCCTTCGACTTCGATCCACGGTACGGACATGCCGGCAGTGAGAATAGTTGCGCTTATCAGGCTCAATCCCAAAAACAAATACTTCAATTGTTTTGAATACTGCCCTGCGTCAAGACACATTTTCATAGAAAGGATGAATCCTGCAACGAAAAGGAATCCGTAAAAGAGGACAAGTCCCATATGTTTTTCCCTGTAAGCGATATAAGAGAGGGATTTGAAAATAGGTTTTTGACCGTTCAAACTGCAACATATTGCCGAAATCGCAGGGAAGATAACGCACCAAAAGGCAATCAAAATCACTTCGAACGCTTTTTGATGTTTATCGAGATATTTCGGTTTCGACGCATTATGATTAAAAGCTTTCATATCCAAATCTCCCGTAAAGTTTATCCTAAAAGCATTTATAACACGAAAAGCCGAGAAATTCAATAGTTACTTCATTTTTAATATTTCTCCATTGAATTTTACATGTCGAATTTTTCAATCTGCATTCGGTTTGTCGGTGAGAAATCGCTATATCCAAGCACTTTTATTAAAATTTGCAACCTTGTAAACACAATTCATATATCGGCGTGAAATTAAGGTTTTACAAACGCATGGAAATGGCGCAAGCGGAAATTCTTACTGTTTAGTAGACCTTTTGAGTGGATTTGTTAAATTCTTGCAAAAGATAAAAAACATTAGTTCGACAAAAATTAAAATTTATGAAAAGTTTTTAATCATTTTTTGAAATGGGCATTGTTTTTTCTTTTTAAATATGATAGCATAGTTTAGAAGCAAACGAGGAAATCGTGCATATTATTTAATAAATACTTGCAAAAATCCCGTCTGCTTGCCAAAGACGAATCGTGCTTGCACGGTTAAGAGGGAATATTTGATGGTATGTGACGTACATAACGCCAATGTTGACAAGAATGCATCCGCGATTCTTATCGGCTCCAATCTCATCGCCGAATCGGCTGTGAGATATATGGCGTTTTTGTCCGTGATTTTCGACCGCAACGGTAATTTTAAAACGATTTTCCATTCAGACAACACAACTATGCAAAAAACCTTAATTTTACGTAGGTGTTTTCAGCGTACCGGAAAATGCGTTTTCAAAAATAGCGAACAACGTTTGCAGTCGGTTTTCAACGTATACGGGCTTGACGCTCGATATTCGATTTAAAGGTATATAGGAGATCAAAATGTTCGATAGCTTGTTGCTTCTCAATAAATTAGGTTCTGTGGACATCGGATTTTTCGTTGCCTGCGCCGCGATAATCGTGCTTATCGTTGCGGTGTATTTTTTGATACCCGTATTCAACAAGAAGCAATATCGTGAGCAAAGGGACAATTTGAAAAAGCGCGAGGACGCGTTCAGATCCAATCGGAACGCAAGAGTGATGCAAGAAATCGCATCCGACGGCGACGTTTCGGCAAGCTCCGAGCAAAACGAAGTCGTTGAACAAGACGTTCAACCTACTGAAGTCGACGCCGTTTGTGACAACGCAAACGACAATACCGACGGCGGCGAAGACAAGCAATGAAGAAAGGTCTTGTCATTGCCAACATCATATATTATCTGTTCACGTTCACGATAGGCGTTTTGCTTGCCGTGTTCTTGCCGTATTTTTTGATGCTGTACGGAGAGTCGGTGAGCATAATCGAGAAGTCGCTCGCCGAAAAAAACTATTCGCAAGCGATAGCTATCGTCGGCGGATACTACGACGATCAATACGTTCTGCAACAAGATCTTCAAACGGGCGGGGGAATCGTGCTGTTTAAGGCGGCAACTCTCTATCCCGGTACGGACGAGGACGGCAACAGCGTGCAGGACATGAGAATGCACAAAGCCTATGCCGGCTTTATATATGGAATAAAAGATATATATAAGGTTGCAAAAAACGACAATAACAACGCAAAAATCAACGTGACCGATCTCGACGGAAACGTACACAGGGTTGAGGTGCTCGATACCGACAGCAACGGAGATTCGATAAAGGATACCAATTCGACTTGCGTAAAGAACGGATTTATCTACGTCGATCTCGATCAAGACACGCTCTCGTCAATCGCGAAAATCGAGTTGATAGATTGTGACGGCACGGTGTTTGCGAGCGTCGATGCAAATCTCGACTTCGGTGAAGAGTTCTTTGAGGACTGCGAAGCGTTCGTCGCCGAGTATAACGCCGATTTCAAATCGGACAAGCTCAGCGGACTCAACGACGCGCTTCTTGCAAAAAACGAGCATTACAAAATAAGCTCCGACGGCGTGGTGAAGAGCAGCGCGGACAAAAAATCGGCAATCATAGTCGTCGTGTACTTTATCGGAATCTATCTTATCGGCGATTCGCTCATCGGAAAACGATACGTCATCAGATTCTTCAAGAGGGTGTTTGTCAAGGTGTTCAAGATTAAGCCCAAGCAGAAGAAAGTCAAAAACGAAGAGACTTTCGGCCACGATTACTTCTGCAAACTCACTATGACTTGCGACGTATCCGAGGTCGAGGAATTCGATACGAGCGTACAAGTGAAGTACTCCAACGAAAGCGGCGAAGCACAATTTACACTGCTAAAAAGCGGCAATTATACCGAAACGAAGCAGGTCAAAGCAGGAGATTATGTCAACCTTCGGGTTGATATAGATCAAAATTATATAACACAAGGACTTCCCGAAACTCTCGAAGTTGAGGGATATCAAAAACAAATAACGTTTAAGATTCTAAAACGTGAGGACAAAAGTGTATGAAGATATCTATCCAACATCTGACCAAAGTATTCCCGTCAAGAGAAAAGAAAGGTAAACCCGTCGTTGCGGTCAACGATATGTCTATCGAAATTCCGTCCGGAAAGCTCGTCGGACTTCTCGGCCCGTCCGGTTGCGGAAAATCTACGACGCTGTTTATGCTTTCGGGCTTGGAATCTCCCACGCAAGGCAACATCTTTTTCGACGAACAAGACGTAACGACGCTCGCTCCCGAAAGAAGAGGTATCGGCTTGGTTTTCCAAAACTACGCTTTGTATCCTCACATGACGGTTGCTCAAAACATCATGTTCCCCTTGCTCAACATGAGAATTCCCAAAGAGCAGGCAAAAGAAAAAGCTCTCGACGCCGCTCGTTTGGTGCAAATCGAAGAGCTGATGGCAAGAAAGCCTTCCGAGCTTTCGGGCGGACAACAACAACGTGTGGCAATCGCTCGCGCGCTCGTTAAGATGCCCAACGTTCTTTTGTTGGACGAACCTCTTTCCAACCTCGACGCGCGCCTCAGACTTCAAACTCGTGAGGAAATCAAGCGTATTCAACGCGAAACGGGCATAACGACGGTTTTCGTTACGCACGACCAGGAAGAAGCTATGTCAATTTGCGACATCATGGTCGTTATGAAGCTCGGCTTGGTGCAACAAATCGGTGAACCGCAATCCATCTACGACAATCCCGCAAACTTGTTCGTCGCAAATTTCTTGGGAACTCCTCCCATCAACATTTTCGACGGCAAAATCGAGGGCGGCAAAGTTTATATCGGTGAAGAAGTCATTCAGGACACCGATCTCGAAGATCAGGCGATCAAAGTCGGTATTCGTCCCGAGGGCTTCATCTATGACGAAAACGGCGCATTGTCGCTCGAAGTAGACCACATCGAAGTTATGGGACGCGACAAATCCATCGTTTCTCGTCACGCCGCTTCGAATAAACCCACCGTTCGCAGCATCGTCGATTCCGACGTCAAACTTCCCGAACAGGTCGGTACGTTCAAATTCAATCTCAAACCCAACAAGGTGTTCTTGTTCAATGCAGAAACCGAAGAGAGGATTAAATAATGGCAAAGAAGACTGTTAAAACTACAACCGAACAAGTTTGCGAAGAAAAAACGGAAAACTTGACGGTCGAGTCCGAGCCTAAGGTTGACGTCGAACAAATCGTGGAGAGTCAAAACGAGATAAACGACGAGGACATCGAAGACGTCGTCGTTTCGGATGAGATTGCTCCCATCGTTGAAGAAAGCGTCGCAAGCGACGCCGTTGACGCACCCGTTGAAAAGAAATCCGGCTTTTTCTCCGATTTGGGCGGAAAAGTCAAAGGACTGTTCTCAAAAAAGAAGAACTGGCTCGAAGAAGTAGAGGGAGTTGAGATATATCCCTCCACTTACGTATTGTCTACGGGCGAAAAAGTAAAGAGATTTTTCAAATCGCAATCGGGTTGGCTCTTCGTACTCCCGGCAGTGATTTTGATGTGCGTCTTTACGTTTTATCCCATCGTCAACGCCTTTATCGGTGCGTTTAAGCAAAATTACAACGGACTCAACGGCGCGTTTGACGGATGGGGATTTGAAAACTTCGTGCGCGTTTTGAAAGGCGACACCGGTACGGGCGGCGCAAACTTCTTGCAATGCTTGGTCAACACCACCGTGTTTACGTTGATTTCCGTTCCGCTTTCGACGTTGCTTGCGTTGCTCATTTCGGTTGCGCTCACGTCGATAAAACCCTTGCAAAAGGCGTATCAAACGGTCTTGTTCTTGCCGTACTTGACAAACGCTTTGGCAATGGGCGCGGTTTTTGCCACGTTCTTCACGATTGTCGGCACGAGAAACAACACGGAAACCGTAGGTTTGTTCAATATGGTGCTGGGGTGGTTCGGCATAGATCCCGTCGACTGGATAGGCAAGGCCGGTGGTCCTACGTGGGAAATCGGCAGTCTGACGATTCCGTGGCCGAAATACATCGTTATGATTATCTACGAAGTGTGGTCGGGATTGCCGTTCAAAATTTTGATTTTGTTCAGCTCGCTCCAAAGCGTCAACAAGCAATATTACGACGCCGCAAGAATAGACGGCGCGTCCAAAAACACGATTTTGTGGAAGATCACCGCTCCGATGATTTCGCCTATGATCAGTTATCTTATCGTCACCGGCATCATGGGCGGCATGAAGCAATACACGGCAGTCGTAGGTATCTTCGGCGACCAAATGGGCATTGACTACGATATGGGCACCGTCGTCGGATACATATACCAATATATCGACAAAGGTATGACGGGATATGCGTTCGCAGGTTCGCTGTTGTTGTTCTTTATCATCATGATATTTACGGGCATCAACCGATTCGTAAGCAAAAAGAAAGTAAAATTCTGAGGGGTGCGCTATGACCGATATTGAAAACAAAGATTTGTTTGAAAACAACGAAAATACAACACCCGAAACGGAATCCGCAGATCTCGGCGAAGAAAACGTTGTCAAAGACAACGCCGACGAAATGAGCGTTGTCAGCGCAAAAGATTCCGCGCTCGACCAAACCGTGTCCGCGGTTTCTTCCGACGCGGCGATTTTTGAGAGAAACGTAACGGATTTCAACGTCGAAAAAGAGAGAAGAAAACAAAAAGTCGGCAACGTGCTCAAAAACGTACTCGTTTACACTGTTTTGACGGTTTGCGCGGTGCTTGCGTTCTTGCCGTTCTATTGGATGGTAATTTCTTCGCTCAAAACCGAAATGGAATATCGTCAGTCCGTGCCTACGTTCTTCCCGCACACGTTTATGTGGAAAAACTACGAGGCGGTGTTGAGCCAAACCTCGTCGGGCGGATCTGGATCGTTCGTGCAAATCCTTATCAATACGCTTGTCGTGGGCTTTTTCTCGACGACAATCGGCGTGCTTGTGACGATTATCACGGCATACGCGCTTGCTCGCATGAAATTCAAGGGCAAAAACATTTTGTTCACGCTCATGCTTGCAACGATGATGATTCCGGGCGAAATGTACACGATCACCAACTATCTCACCGTGTCCGCATGGGGTTGGAGAGATACGTTTACGGTCATGATACTGCCGTTCCTCGTGAGCGTGTATTACATCTATTTGCTCAGAAACAACTTTATGCAAATCCCCGATTCGCTCTACAAAGCCGCGAAAGTGGACGGTTTGTCGGACATGGGCTACCTTATCAAAGTCATGGTGCCGTTGACTGCTCCGACGCTCGTTTCCATCACGCTTTTGAAGTTTATCGGCACGTGGAACTCATACATTTGGCCAAGACTTGTCAACAGCAAGGACTGGCAGATGGTCACCAACTGGGTCACGCGCGGATTTACGGATAGAATCGGCACGGTGTCGGGTGCGCTGTACGGCTTGCCCGGATACGGCTCCGAAACGCTTACGACGCTCAAAATGGCTGCCGTATGCATGGTTTCGCTTCCGCTTTTCATCCTCTTCATCACTTGCCGCAAATATATCATGCACGGCGTGTCGAAGAGCGGTACGAAGGGCTGATACAAAAACAGGGCGGTTTGCCCACAAAACTCGAATATCTGCCTTTACGGCAATATTAATATAACAAAAAGGAGAGCAATTATGAAAAAGATTTTGTGTGTTTTGCTCGTAGTCGCGGTTGCAATCACATGCTGTGGTGTATTGCTGACGGCTTGCAACGAAACCTCTACAGACTATTCACATACTATCGTGTTCTATTCTTCCCAAGGAGATAGCTTGCAATCTGCTACGCAAGTTGCAATCAACAACTTTGAAGCGAAATTCCCGGGATGGAAAGTTCAACACGTTCAAGTCGGAGGTTACGACGACGTCAAGGAAAAAGTCATTTCCGACTTCCAAGGTAAACAACAACCCGACTTGGCATACTGCTATGCAGACCACGTTGCGCAATATTTGCAAACTTCAAAGGTCGTTGATATGAGCACTCTTATCAACTCCACCGACACGGTGAAGGGCGCAAACGACGTTGAATATGCAATCGGTTACACGGCAGAAGAAGTTGCGGACTTTGTCCCGGGTTACTACAAAGAAGGTCTTGCATCCAACTACGGCGATCATGAAAAATACGGCTACGATGCAAACGCAATGCTCACGCTTCCGTTTGTCAAATCCACCGAATTGATGTACTACAACAAGACCGCTCTTGACGCACTCGGACTTGAACCCGCAACCACTTGGGACGAACTCTGGACACAGGCTTCTTACCTCAAAACGAAATATCCCACCGCAACGCCTTTGGGATACGACTCCGAAGCAAACTGGTTCATCACTATGTGCGAACAAAACGGCTGGGGTTACACCAGTGCGGACGCTCCTCACTATCTCTTCAACAACGACAACACCAAAACGTGGCTCAACAAGTTGAACGAGTACTACAACAAGGGCTATATCGCAACTCAAAACGAGTACGGTGCCTACACCTCCGCATTGTTCACAAAGGGCACTGAAGGCGGCGCAATCTACTGCATCGGTTCATCCGGCGGCGCATCTCACCAAAATCCGGGTAGCGCATTCAAATGGGGCATCGCACCCATCCCCGGAAGCGTTCAAGCAGACGGCTCCGTAAATTATTCTGCAATTTCCCAAGGTCCGTCTCTCGTTATGTTCGAGGCAGGCAACGGTGTTGCAAACATTGACGAAAAGAAGATCATGACTTTCATGTTTGTCAAAGAATTGATGGATCCTACCTTCCAAGCGTCTTTCGCAATCGCATCCGGTTACAATCCTTCTCGTAACTCCGTTTACGAAATCGAAGCATACAAAGAGCATATGAAAGGCACAGACATCACGGCAGTTGCTGCAAACGTAGCGGCTTCAATGTCCGACAGATTCTTCACGTCTCCCGCATTCGTCGGTTCGTCCACGGCACGTACCCAAGTCGGCAACGTCGTTCTTTACACGTTGAAGGGCAGCAAGTCCGCCGAAAAGGCGTTGTCGGACGCAATTACAAACTGCGGCGGAAACAGATAACCATAGCGCAGACTGCAAAAACGCAAACCAGATAAAACAATGAAAAAAGCGATAAGTATTCTTCTTTTGATTGCCGTCGTGCTTACATGCACTCTCGCGTTTGTTGCTTGCAACAAAGAGCCGGAGATTGCAGACAACACAAAGTATTACGACACAGTCACAAAGAAGGCGAAACTCACAAAATCATTTGAAGGCAAATCCTTTATGAACGACGGTATAGGCGTTGCAACTGTCGACGCCTACACCGACGGCGATACCACACGCTTCCGCGCTTGGAATAAGGAAGGAAACGATACGGTTATAATTCGTTATTACTGCGTCGATACTCCCGAATCGACGGGCGGCGTCGAAAAGTGGGGCAAAGCGGCGTCTTTGTTTGTAAAGGACAGACTTTCTCAAGCTACCCAAATCGTGTTGGAATCTTCAACGGGCACTCGTCCGACGCACGATTCCTACGGCACTCGCTATCTCGGATACGTTTGGTATAAGACGGCAAATAGCAACGATTTCAGACTTTTGAACCTCGAACTCATTGAAAACGGGTTCACCGAAAACAAAGCTTTGAACACCGATGCATATCCGTATTACAGCTATATGGACGAGGCAAACAAGTTTGCAAAATCCATAAAGTTGCGTATTTATTCCGAGCTCGAAGATCCTCTTTATTCGACGGATCCCGTTGAAATGACAATCAAGAATTTCTGGGATAACACCGAACAATACTACAATGCGGATGCCGATGCAGGTTCCAAAATCGTTATGACTGCGTATTTGCAAAGCTTGAAAGTGTCTGAAAGCGGAACATATACGTTTGTTGCGGGACAATACGATCCCGAAACCAATAAAGTGTACACGATCAACGTGTATGCGGCGTATTCGTCAAGCCCGGCAACAAGAATGAAGATAGGTCAGCTCTACAAGATCATCGGCTCGGTGCAAAAATATGGCGGAACATTCCAGATTTCGGGGCTTGTGTACAACAGCCTTTACGGCGAAAGCATAGGCAATTCGAATCCCGGATATGAAGGCTGCCGTTTGGTGCAAGCAAACTACTATCTGACGTTTGATTCGACGGTAGAGTATATTGCTCAATACAGCAAAACTTTGTACACGGACGTGACGGTGAAGAGTTCATCGATTGAAAACGGCGTGCTTACAATCCTCGGTTCGACTCAAAAACGTACGGAAGACGGAGCCGAAGACGCGGTTGAATTTACCTATCAAGTGAAAGTTTCTGACAGCTATATAAATCAGTTTGCGGTTGGCAAAAAATTTAGCGTAAGAGGTTATCAACTTGTTGATAAATCAGGAATAATCGTTATTCCGAATATATCGGATATAACCGTAAAATAATAATATTAAAGGAGAAATGGAGATGAAAAGAAATATCATAGCGGTCTTGGCTATAGTTATGGTATTGTGCTGCGTCACGTTGGCTGCTTGCAACGACAAGAACGACACCAACGTGCTTGACAGTTACATTTTCGACATGGACGGCACAACCGTTACCGATGATTTCACTCTTCCCGCAACAATCGGCGGTGAAGCGGCGGAATGGAAATCCGAAGGCACCGCAATCCAATTGGAAAAACGCGAATCCGATTGGCTTGCAAAAGTCACCCTTCCCGAAACGGGCTTGGTTGACGTCAATTTGACAGTAACCGTCAAAAAATCGAGCAAATCCTACACCGTAAGAGTCAAAGCGCTTGACGTTTACGATTTTATGAACAGCTACGTGTTCCCCAAGGACAAGGCAACGATCGTTGACAACTTCGATTTGGAAACAGAGTTTGCTTACAAAGGCAAAACCGCAACTATCGCATGGTCGGTTGACGAAGACTATGAGCTTTACATCAAGGTCATCAACAACGGCAAAACGTTGCAAGTTACACCTCAAGGCAACCAAACTCCCGTCAAAGTCAAGGCAACTTTCACCTACAACGGAGTGAGCGCATCTCAATCCTATCGTATGACCGTCTACAAGACCATGGAAGGACTTGAACTTGTCAACTACTGGTACACCAACACCGGCGTTTCCATCGATATGAGCGGTTACGTCGTTTTGATCGGCACGGCTTACAGCTCCAGCTATAATAACGTCACACTCTACATGGTCAACGACGATTTCACGGCGGGCTACTATCTCTACAGAGTCAAAACCACCGATGAACATGCTGCAAAATTGGCTCCCGGCGTACACATCACCGTCACCGGCACAACCAACACCAACTATAACGGTCTGGTGGAAACCAACGCAGGCGGCAAACTCGTTGTTGACGACGACGTCACACCCATCGACGTAAACGCACACGTCAAAGCAATCGATCAAGAAGTCATCGGCAACTTGCCCGCAACCGTTTATAACGAATCTCGCCTTGTTTCGCTCACCAACTGGAAAGTGGATAGCGTAGCAGAAGAGGCTGACAAGAAAACCGGCGATAATTATACGCTGATGGTTCTTACAAAGGGCGGAGCCAAGGTTAGCGTGCGTGTTAGCAAATATATGGAAGGCGCATACGCAACGAAAGCAGACGATGCAACATGGGCAGCAATCAGCGGTTTGACGGCAACTTATCCCGTTGGCTCAATGGTCAACGTAACCGGTATATTGTCAAGATATACAAAGCCCGGCGAAATAGTTGGTGATGGTTGGCAAATCATGCCGTTGAGCGCATCCGCAGTGACTGCAAGCGGTCAAGAAGAAGATGCTGCAGTCACAGTGTACGCAGGCAAGAAAGTTGCAGCCGCAATCGCAAAAGTCAATGAAAAACTCGTTGCAGACGGCATCAACACAGCAGCGGGCAAAACCGTGCGTATCACAACTCAAAAAGAGTTTGCTCTCGAAACGGCAGTTGACGGCGTTGAAATTTCTTACGAAATCGTTGGCAAATCCAACGCAATCGTCCTCGACGGCGGCAAGATGACCGTAACACCGGGCAACCCCGAAACCGCAACCATCCTTGCAACTTACAAGAGCGGTGAATTCGAGTCCGTTCAATTCCTTTCTGTCGAATCCTTGATCCCGACCGCAGCATCAATGCTCGAAGATCTCGAAGTTCCCGAAAGCATCACTTCCGAGACTGCGCTTCCGACTCTTGAAGGCGTAACTATCGAATGGGCAGTCGAGTCAGGCAAAAATGCGATTTCTATCGTTGACGGCAAATTGGTTCCTGCAATTGTTGAAGTTAACACTCCGACCACAATCAAGGCAACCATCACTTACAATGAAGTGACAAGAAGCAAAAATTACGTTGTTCTCGTCCAAGCACCTGTCACGTTTATCAAGACGGCATTGAACGCGGCAGAAGCTCTTAACGACAAAGAAACGACCGAAAAATCTTACATTCTTATCGGTACTGTTGAAAGCATCAAAGACGCATATAGCGAACAATATAAGAACGTATCCTTCTATCTTTCCGACGGTGCATACAAGGTTCTCGTATTCCGTTACAACCTTGACGATGCGGCAACGATAAAAGCAGGCGACAAACTTGCAATCGCAGCCAAGATGTCTAAATTCGGCACAACGCTCGAAGCAGTTTCCAAATTCGTCAAACTTGACGTCACCGATTTGGCAACAGCAAAACAAGCAGGTTTGGACGGAACCGGCAAAGAAGGCACCGTTATGTATGGTAGAATCAAATCTATCGACACTGAATACAGCAGCAGTTTCAACAACATCACAGTTACCATCACCGATGGTACGACGGATTATAGCTGTTATAGACTTAAAGGCGGTGCAGACCTCAACGTTGGTGATTACATCCTCGTCACAGGTAAGCCCGACAGCTTCAAATCAAATCCGCAAGTAGCAGCGGGCGCAACTTATATTAAAGACGCTATCTACGTTCCCAAGCAAACGTTGCAACCCGAACTCGCAACAGACATGAAAGCAGGCACTTACAAACTCACGATGGACACCACTCCCAAGGGCGGAAAAGTGTTGTATGCAACGGGTGAACTCAACAGCAACGGCGCTCTCGTAACAAGCGAAGATGCAGCAAAGGCAGTCGACGTCGTCGTTGAAGCAGTTGAAGGCAAAGAAAACGTTTATACGTTAAAGATCGGCGGAAAATATCTCACCGGTTATCTCAACGGAACGTACAACAACATGAAGTTGGTTGATACCATCGAAGAAGCAGGCGAATGGACATGGAACGCTACCGTCAAAACCTTTACTTGCACATTCAACGATAAGAACAATGTTGAAACAGAGTTCTATTTCGGCGCTTATTGGAATTCCTCCAAAAACACTGTCGGCAACACGATGGCATTGAGCGCAGTCAAATTTGTCACTGGCGACAATGCAGCAAATGTTGGTGTTACGCAATTCGTTGGTTTTGCTTGCACTTTGAAAGAAGTTGAAGAATAATCAATTTCAAAACCGATTGATTTAGTCAATACAAAAGCCTCGCATCTTGCGAGGCTTTTGTATGTAAAAAAATCAAATTTGCGTGCAACGGACGGTGTTGTCCGACAAGGCGTTGCCTTGTGCTTGCAAATTGTTCAATTTGCAGGGGGAGTTCAAGTTCGGTGTCCGCAAAAAAGAAAAAACACGAACAAAGTTCGTGCTTATCTTTTTGTGGTGCGGTCACCGAGACTTGAACTCGGACGGTGTAACCATACGCCCCTCAAACGTACGCGTCTGCCTATTCCGCCATGACCGCTTAACATTGCTTATTATATGATTAAAACAAGGGGGTTGTCAAGGAGTTTTGCATCTTATTTTTGCCAAAAGACAACATTTTTTTCAAACTCATATATTTAAAATATGGGCGGACGTTTCGATTTTGGACAGAGTGTATCTCAAACGGCAAAAATATCTTTTGGGGATATTCCGCACGATCCGCTCAAGCAAAACGTTTTTGCAAGCGTGCTTGCCGAGGCGTTTTGCAAGGACAAATCGAAAGCGGAGATTGCGGATATGATGCGGTTTTTGCAAATTTTGTGTAGCCTTATGAAATCATATATGATTTGATGCGATTTTTGCCCTTTCGCCCTTGAATCGACGATTGGTTTGTGGTATATTTATTATATTGTTTTGCAGGCGAGCATAAACAATATCAAATCGCTTGCAAAGTTTGCTATGATGACGGACAGTTTTGGATTCAAGCATAAAAGCGGAATGTTGACGGCGGTCAGTTCGCTGCCGAGCGAGTGGGGAATAGGCACGTTTGGCGCGCCCTGTAAGCGATTTGTAGACTTTTTGAGCGCGACACGCACAAAGTGTTGGCAGATATTGCCGCTCAATCCTACGGCGTACGGTGACAGCCCGTATCAGTCTCCCGCGTCGTTTGCAGGCAATCACTATTACATCGATCCTCAAACGTTGTTTGAAAAAGGCCTTCTCGACGGCGAGGATTTGAAATCCGCCGTTCACGTTTGCGGCAGAACAGACTACGGATGGTTGTTTGAAAACAAAACTGCCTTGCTCAAAAAAGCATATTCGCGCTTTTTGCCCGATTGCGAGTTCGAAACGTTTTGCAAAGACAACGCAAAGTGGCTTGACGATTATGCGTATTTTATGGCACTCAAAGCCGCATTCGGCTACAAGGCGTGGAACGAATGGGAAGACGAATTCCGCTTTTACGTCAAGGCGCAAGCACGCAAAGGGGAGTTTGCCTCCGAAATTGCATTTTGGAAGTTCGTTCAGTACGAGTTTTTTGCCGAGTGGCAGGACGTTTTAAATTACGCTCATTCAAAGGATATAACGATTGTAGGCGATATGCCCATTTACGTCGCATACGATTCCGCCGACGTGTGGAGCAATCCGTCTATGTTTTTGCTTGACGAGGATTTGAATCCGACAGTCGTTGCAGGTTGTCCGCCCGACGCTTACGCCGAGGACGGTCAGTTGTGGGGCAATCCCGTCTACGACTACGACAAGATGAAAGCGGACGGCTACGAGTGGTGGATAGAGCGCATCGAGCAAAGTTTCAAACTTTACGATATATTGCGCATAGACCATTTCCGTGGATTTGCAGGGTATTTCGTCATCAAAAACGGCGAAAAAAACGCAAAAGACGGCAAATGGATGGTAGGCCCCGGCAAATCGCTTTTCGACGAGGTAAACCGCCGTATTCCAGGCGCAAAAATAATCGCCGAGGATTTGGGCTTTATCACCGACGACGTGCGCGAATTGCTTGCATACTGCGGCTATCCCGGCATGAAAGTGTTGCAATTTGCTTTCTCAAACGATGACAACGAGTATTTGCCGCGCACGTATAAGGACGAAAACTGCGTCGTGTACACGGGCTCGCACGATGCCGATTGCACGACTTTCTGGTGTAAAAAATTAAAAGGCGATACGCTCGCACGGTTCAAAAAAGAGTGTCTGCGTTTCTGCGGTGGCGCAAACCGCACCTACGCTATGATAAACCTTGCGTTTCAATCCGTTGCGAATCTTGTCGTCGTTCCTCTTCAAGATTGGTTGTTGCTCACAAACGAGCAGGGCAGAATGAACATCCCTTCCGTTGCGCAAGGTAATTGGGTTTGGCGCGCTCCGAGCAATTACGACAACCCCGAACTTATTGACAGAATAAGAAAAACGAATGAGCGGTTTAAGAGAGAAAATTAAACGGCAAAAAAATGCCGTTTGCAAATGGACGTATATAAAAAACTGAAAATAAACAAAAAATAGAAGCACTCGGCGAGTGCTTCTATTTTTTGTATCAATCGAATTTTACATCTTTGCGATATAAGCCGCAAGCTCGTTGAAGATGACGTCGAGTCCGTGTGCGCCGGCATCGGGATAACCGATTGAACGCTCGCCCACCGTGCCCGCTCTGCCGAGTGTGGCAACGTGAGTTTTGGTTGCTTCTGCGCCTTCGTGAGCCGCTTTTGCGCCGAGGTCAAGACCTTCTTGCAATTTTTTGCCTTCTTCCGCTGCTTTGGTGAGAGCCATTGCGCAAGGTTTGAGAGCGTCAACAAGCGTCTTGTCGCCGATTTCCGCACCTTTGCCGAAGGACTTTTTGCCCGTTTCGTACACGCCGCGATTTGCTTCGGTGAAGAGAAGTGCTATATCCGTGAGGTTGACTTCTTTCTTGCCGAGCATTGCTTTGCCTGCATACTTGAACGCAGAACCCCAAATAGGACCGGATGCTCCGCCGCAGTATTCTTTGATGATTTCGCTGCAACTTACAAGGAATTGACCGATGTCGCCTTTCTTTCTGGTTGCCCAGTCCGCTTTGAGTTGTCTGAAACCTTTTGCGATGGACATACCGAAGTCGCCGTCGCCCATTTTGTCGGCTTCACAGAAGGGAACTTCGTTTTCGATGACGATGTCTGCCATCTTGTCCACGATTTGAACGAAAGCCGCGGTGTTGATGGTTTCGTTTACGACGGGTTTGCCTTCGACTTCGTACACTGCGACTTCTTCGGTTTCCGCTTTTGCCGCTTTCTTTGCGGTTTTTGCTTCGACGTGCTCTTGCGGAACATATCCGAGAGCTCTGCCGATTGCTTGCACTGCTTCCAGAGCCGCTTCCGCCTGTTCGCTCATTGCGGCGCCCCAAGTGAGTGCGGGGGTGTTGACGGGATAGTCGATGAGAGATTTAAGCTCGCTGTCCACTCTCAAAACGGAAATCGACGCACCTGCCATATCGATGGAAGTCATGAAGTTTCCGACGATGGTCTTGTGGATGGTTATGCCGTCTTGATTGAGAGCTTTCGTGACGGAGTTGTTGAGGATGTAGAGCTCTTGAAGGGGAGTTCCGCCGAAACCGTTGATAAGAAGCACGATTTCTTCGCCTTTTTTGAGTTTGAGATCCTCTTCGAGATCGGTGAGGATGCGTCTTGACAAATCGTCGCAGAACGTGCCGGTGGAATAGTCGATTTTCTCGCGGAAACGACCGGGTTCGCCGTGGATACCGACGCCGAATTCCATTTCGTCGTCGCCGATTTCAAACGTGGGATGACCTGCTGCGGGAACGGTGCAGCTCGTGAAAGCGAAACCGAAAGAACGCACGTTGTCGATAACCTTGTTTGCAACCGCTTTGACTTCTTCGAGGCTCTTACCTTGTTCTGCTGCGGCGCCTGCGCATTTGTGTACGAGAACGGTGCCCGCAACGCCTCTGCGACCGACGGTATAGAGAGAGTCTTTGACGGCGATGTCGTCGTTGACGTACACTGCGTCAACCTTGATGCCGTCCTCTTGAGCGTCGCTCATTGCGTTGTTGAAGTTCATGCAGTCGCCCGAATAGTTTTTGACGATGAGAAGTACGCCTTTGTCCGTTGCGCATTGCTTGATTGCGTTGTAAACCTGAACTTGAGAGGGGGATGCGAAAACGTCGCCGCAAACCGCAGCGTCAAGCATGCCTTTTCCGACAAAACCTGCGTGTGCGGGTTCGTGACCGCTGCCGCCGCCGGAGATAAGGCTGACTTTTGCGTCGTTGATGTCTTTCTTTTTGACGACTTTGTATTTTTCGACAAATTCAAGTTCGGGGTGAGCCGCTGCAAGACCGTGGCACATATCGTACACGAAACTTTGAGCGGTGTTCATAATTTTCTTCATAATATTCTCCTTGTTATCCGCAAAACAAGTCGGCAAACGCGATTTCGTGCGGATTTTTATAAGACACTCCCTTGGCGAGCAAGGGAGTGTCGGTTATTCATTAAATTAGTGGCAGCATTCGCAGTCGCAGCCGTATCTGAAATCGTGACCGATTTTGTCCGCTGCTTTGATTGCGGCGATAACCATGTCTTCGGTTACGGGGAAGGGCATGTTGTGGATGCTCTCGTCGGGGATGCAAGTCTTTGCGGCGACGATCTTGTATTCTTCTTCGGTGAGTTCTTCTCTGATGACTTCGCCTGTGCGCGGATTTGTCATAAGGTCGTGCAAGCAGACGGGGAGACCGACTTCGTCGCAGAAGTTGAGCACTTCGTAGAGCTCTTCTTCGGGGCTGTTTTCAAGCACGAGTTGGCAGATTGTACCGAATGCGACGATTTCGCCGTGCATGCAGCATGCGTGGATGTCGTGGACTGCTGTCAAACCGTCGTGGATTGCGTGTGCCGCGGCAAGACCGCCGGATTCGAATCCGAGACCGGAGAGAAGGATGTTGGTTTCAACGATTTTTTCGAAAGCGGGGGTTATTACGTTGCAGTCGCAAGCGGTTTTCGCTTTTGCACCGTCGCTGATGAGGTTGTGATAGCAAAGCTCTGCAAGTGCCGCAGCGGTGTACGTGCCGTAGCCGAGGAGAGTGCCTTTCTTGCGGTCTGCTCCGCAGGGAAGACCTGCGTTGACGTTGGAAACGCTGTTGACGTTTGCTCTTGCTTCGAAATAAGTGGAGAGTGCGTCGCCCATGCCGCTCACGAGGAAGCGAGAAGGTGCGTTTGCAATGACGTTGAGGTCGATGAGGACGACGGACGGGCTTTGACGGAAGTATGCGTAATCGTCAAATTCGTGATCGTCGGTGTAAAGAACAGCAGAGTGGGACGTAGGTGCGTCGGTTGCCGCGATGGTGGGGCAGATGATGAGAGGATTGCCTGCCGCAACGCACTTCGATGTGTCGATTGCTTTGCCGCCGCCGAGACCGATGGTGCATGCGCACTTGTTTGCTTTTGCAAACTCTTGCAATGCTTTTACAACCGTGCGAGAGCATTCGCCCTTGAAAATGTCGCAGGAAACGAATTCAACGCCGTATTTCTTTTGGGTTGCTTCGAGTTTCTCTTTGACGAGGTTGAGCGCAAACGGGTCTGCGATAAGAAGTGCTTTCTTACCGAAGGTTTTTACAAAATAACCAAGGTTCAACAATTCGTTTTCGCCTTGCACGTACTTTGTGGGACAAATAAATGCTTTTCTCATAACAATCTCCTTTTTGTAAGGTTATTTTTTAAGATAAAGACATTATATATCGAACAAATGAATAATTCAATACCCAAAATGCTAAAAAATGGGAATTTTTGCAAAATTTTTCAAAAAAACGTTGTTTTTGAAGGCTCGCGAGGCAAAATTTCATAAAATTTTAATGTTTTTTTCAAAAAAAGTTGAATATTGCAAAAAACCGATTATAATAAAAAACAACAAAAAACAATAAAAATCTTATCGAATTCAACCAAAAATAAAGGAGGTCGTATGGACGTTCAAACTTCAATTCAAAACCGTGTGGAATGGATAAAAAAAGTCCTTTCCCAATCGGGCGCAAAAGGCATTATTTACGGCAACAGCGGCGGCAAAGATTGCACTCTTGTCGGCGCGCTTTGCAAACTTGCAACCGACAACGTGCTCGGCGTTATCATGCCTTGCCAATCTTCTCAAAACTACGGCAGTGACCGCGACGACGCTTTGAGAGCAGGCAAACATTTCGGCATAGAGCAAATCGAAATCGACCTCACAAAAACAAAAGAGGCTCTCGTGAGCGCACTCGGCGAGCAACTTGAAAAGGACAATGCCGGCGAAACAAATCTCAAAATGGCAAACGTCAACGTCAATCCGCGCCTTCGCATGACCACGCTTTACGCTCTCGGTCAGGCAAGAGGCTATCTCGTTGCAGGCACCGGCAACCTTGACGAAGCAACTCTCGGATATTTCACAAAGTGGGGGGACGGAGCACACGATTTCAACCCCATTGCAGACCTCACCGTCGGCGAAATATACGAGCATTTGAGATATTTGGGCGCACCTTCCACAATCATCGAAAAAGCACCGTCCGCCGGACTTTATCAAGGTCAAACCGACGAACAGGAAACCGGCATCAAGTACGCCGACGTTGACAAATATCTCCGTGGCGAGCAGATTCCCGACGAAGTCAGACAAAAGATTGAAAAGATGAAATCTAGGGCGGGGCATAAGATGCGCATGCCCTTGAAATTCGGCGAAACCGTCTGATTGAGTGAATAACTGCGGCAGAGCCGCCCACTCAAATAGTCACGTACGCCAAGTACGCTCCTATCTGTGTGAGCGGTTCTTTCTTGTTCTTCCTCTACAAGGGTTGAACGGCGTGTACTCTAAATACAATTCCCCTTTCCTCATGTGTTTGGACTTCGGCGTTTGCGCACCGCAATCCGCCTCGTTCGCTTTGGCTACAACACATTCACTGGATGTGTTGCTTAACGCGTCGCGCCCATATCACCGTTCCCCCTCTGCGTGACCTTGAGGGAACCCACGGTGACCGCGTAGCGGGGGACAACGCGAACGCGATTGACTTCGTAACAATCGCTAGCTCGTTGCGTGCAACGAGCAGCACTCGCATAGATTGCTATCGTTCTCTTTTTATGTCACTCGTTCGCGGACGAAAAGAATCCAAACTCGTCCGCTCACTTGTACT
>ERZ780005.118-NODE-118-length-21449-cov-3.61024_pt1 | contig 21449 bp, 17 predicted proteins | sample MGYA00511874_ERZ780005 | MGnify/ENA primary metagenome ERZ780005 (study PRJEB29588, sample SAMEA2150310) | human gut metagenome | biome: human gut; feature: human-associated habitat; material: faeces | place: Denmark | collected 2008/2010 ...
CGACAGACAAAGAAAAAAAAAAAAGCCACAATATACTAAATCTGCAAGAATGTAAAGATAATGACCATTCAGATATAGACTAAAGTTCTCAAAATCAGCGATTGCCCAAATAACGTCATACAGAAAGAAAAATAAAAGAGTAAAACACATCCACTCTTTCCATGATATCTTGTATTTGCCAAATCCCGTCATCATCTATTCTAAAAACAACACATTTGCACTTAACCGCTTGATTCCGAATTACAATTCCATCATTCTGTGCAAATGTCGCAATTTAATTTTAAAGTCAAAAGTTCATTCTGACTTTAACGGGCATGGCACCTGACAGAAACTTGACATGACGAAACCAATATATCATTCAGGTAGTGATTCAAAAAGGGCTTTTAAAGTCATCCGAGGCACTACGATAATCGTCAGAGAGACTCCAGAGTCTTCAAAATTACTATGCATAGTTCACTGTATGTTAACAATAATCTGGAGGCCAACTCGTTAAAGAGCCAGCCTCCAGATTATTTCGAAAACTATCAGATGCTAAAAAGCATAAGAAACAGTAAACTTCAACAGGTGACGACTATAGCCATAGCGGTTATACTCGGTCGGATGAGGATATTTGTGTACCTCTTCACTGAATCGGCCAGAGTCGAATGCGTATGAAAGAGAGAACGAAATGTGGCAGATATCCACGCCCACTGCCGGAGATATAAGCAAGCCGAAACCATCGTCTTTCATGAAGACCACTCCGCTTCTCATTCCAACAAACGGACTGATGACATTATCCATAAAGCTGTGCCTGACTTCTCCGAAAAGAGGAAACGCGAAATCATTGCCGCTCATATCTGTGAAAACTTCCAGACCGCCTCCGACATATGTTCCTTGTCCGAATGAATATCCATGACTGGTAGATATCGTAAGGGCTGCTCCCTGAGAACTGCCGCCCTTTGCGATAGATGCCGCTCCACCAAGAGAAATATTGGGCACGTAACCTTCCTTGAAATAAACATTACTCCTCCAGTTCCTGGCTGAAACGCCAAGCCCCATCAAAAGGAGCACTACTAGCAAAATGCACTTCTTCATATGTGATTGGTTCGTTAAATTTGTATTATCGCGAATATACACTATAACGAGCTAAAAAATCCGGAAAAAAACGCTCGAATGGGAATAATTCAGGGTCGAAGCGGAAAAAATAATAATCCAACTGACTGATAACACTTCTCAATGCTATCTTATGTGTCCATATCAAAGGCTGTTCGCAGCCTCTGACGCTGAGCAAAGAAAAATCAGCCGAACTCAGGGAGTGGCTGGACCGGTAATCAGTACGTCAGGAAGAACAGAAGAACGAGTCTCCTCTCATTCTTCCTCTGTTCTAGAGCTCGGCGGATTCATATTTTAGCATATTTGCTTTAAACGTTTTGAATCTCATTTTGAATTGTAATATTTTTTTACTTAATTGCGAGCAGTGGGGTGCGATTTCTTCTGCATACGATGCTATAAAACAGTTATGTCCATGAAAAAAAAGTTTAACTTCAACACCAAGATGTCGGCAATTGTGTTTGTCGCAGTCTTTATTCTGTCTTTCGTGCTGTTTCCCACAATGGTTGGCGCTGTCAAGGCTGTATTAACCGCCGTGCTCTGTGTAGCATTCTACGTATTTTGCGCAAATGTATTACCGATTGAAGAGGAAGTCGGTTCCGGAAAAATATTTGTAGCATTTCTTGTAACATATGTAGCCACCACGGCCATATATATCTTGATGGATACGTCATCATTGGCAGAACTGAAAACATACATCAAGCCACTTTTTGTCTTGATACCATTGTTTGCTGCTATGTATTTGCGCAAATAAGGAATAAACCGTGCGATGCATGCCGGCTGGGAACACGTCAATCCGTAACCGCGAAGACACTTACAAAGCAGTGCGGGACGACGCCACGCCTGTTTCCATAACATATTATCATACAAATAGTTATAAAAACACGTGTGAATTTTCGACCAAAAAAAGCCTGAAAATCCACACTAAAATTTAATGATATCTGATTATCAATGTGTTACGAATGACCCCGTGGCACCGTCCCGCATGCGGATACACCTCCTCCTGGCGCGTCAAACTACAGGACGCGCATCAACCAGTAACTCCGGAAACGCTTACAAAAGCAGCGCGGGACACAATCGGCCCGTAACTCCGAAGACGCCTACAAGTACATGACCCGTAATCAGTGCTCCAACGAGGACAGGAAAAAGAGGCGGCGCTGGAGTCGGGATATGGGATGGCAGACTATGTGCGATGAGCGCAGGTCACAGACATTGAGATTATTGATCTCGGAAAGATACAGAAAGTCATAACGGATTTCATTCTGCGACTGAAGCGATGTCGTAAAATCCACTATATCAGCCACTTTCTCATCAGAGATAGCATCCTTGCTGAAAATGTAGAGCCCAAGGGAATCGAACTTCCCATAAAAGCCGTTACCTGCTTTGGACACCTTGTTTTCAATGATACGACGCATCGGAAGCGCAAGAGACCAATAGTCATACTCCTTGGAGCCGACATACTGGCCGCCGTCAAGACCGTAGCCGTAACCTGAAGCCAGCATCTTGTCAATGTCTTCCGCATCGTCACTCACCTCCCTGACAGACCTGATGCCCGCCATCTCCTTCAGCATCGTATCCGCAGCCTCCTTGGTCTCAGGCATCGCCCTGGTAACCTCGATACCCAAAGTTTTCCCGTCAGCGGACTGCAAGTCCGGCCTGTCCATATTCAACAGGGCCGCAAAGTCCTTATCCAGCAGTTTCTCCAATGAAACTCTGGCATACCTCTCGAAGAAACACGTATCGAAACGGCTCATATTCAGGATTTTATAAGATTATTCCTATCCTCTTTCAGATACCACATCCCTCCTGCGGACAGAAGAATGAGGATAATCAGAAGAATAGATGACGCTCTGGAAATATCAGAACTGATGCGGTAAGAAGCCGGCTCGAAACGCATCACCATATCATGCTCACCCGCAGGAAGCACAGCACCGCGCAACGTCCAGTCCGCACGGAACAGCTTCAATGAATTTCCGGAAGCTTCGCCCGCATTGTCCGCCAAGGTCAATGTCCATCCGTCCGGATAGTATATCTCACTGAATACCACGGCCCTGTCGGCAGAACTGCGATAATGGTAACGCAACTCATTAGGGGCATATGAAGTCATATAAACAGTATCACGTCCGGCATTAATCTTCGCGTCAATGCCGGCATCCGCACTCACACAAGACTCTATCGCATCGGCAGCCCAAGCGAAATCCGGGCCGATAACGGCAGTCGTATGAAGGTCAATGTTCTTCAGCATTGATATTTCCTCATTTGCAGAAGCGGCACGCGCAGCGGAATCCACGAACCAGACATTGCCCATCGCGTAAGGATTAACGGCAGGGGCGCTGTTTCCGTCGAGAATCACGTACTTGTCATTCAGCATTGACAAGACCGGCACGCGCGGGAATGTGGCCATGAGCCCATCAATCGTTCCGGCAGCATTGACAGCCTTGATTATGGAATTTATTTCTCCGGTCAGATGGCGCTCGATTAGGTCCTGATAGCGCTGCATCTTGACAGGGCTGTATCCGCCGATATTCTTATGCCAATAGCTCGGATGAGAATCATTGAAAACATTGACAGTCAGGTCAAGAACACGATAATCCAGACTCTTGTCCTCCAGAATCGCCTCATCCACAGGCCTTTCCGCAAACTGGCCGTTGAAATTGCGAGGGGTGATGAAATGATCAGAATTCAGATAGCGCTTTCCGACCGCGAACATGTTCAGAAGCACCAATGCGGAGATTGCTGCGGCCGCGACATATCTCCTCTTACCGACATAGGCATCATCGCCGGGAACGTCTTTAGGCTTGCTGTACGCCCACAAAATCAGGATATAGGCAAACAGGATGAGGAAGAATGACACAAGTGCATCATTATCAAGGAGTTTCGCTCTATCATGCTGGAGTGCGGCAACGAGGTCAGGATGCATCTGGGCGTCAGAAGCTCCAGTAAAGTCACCGGCAATGCCAGGAAAAGTGAAGCAAAGTAGGCAGAAGCCGCCCGTAATTATCAATGCAATTATGCCAGGTTTTCTGAATTGCTCAGCGGTGAATCCGCCTTTCAGAATCTTGTCCAGAACCAGGAAGCCGAGCATCGGCAATGTCACCTGAAGTATTATCAATGCCATCGAGACGGTCCTGAACTTGCTGTAGAACGGCATATAATAGTACCAGAACTTCGTAAACGGCATGAAGTTGCTCCCCACGCCGAGCAATATCGCGATGAGTGTGGCGGCAACTATCCACCACTTGTCACGCCCCTTGCACATGAAGAGTCCGAGAATGAACAGGAATACTGTTATGGATCCCATATACATAGGGCCTGCTGTGAACGGCTGAGGACCCCAGTAAAGAGGAAGATTCTTGGCAACCTCCCTGGTATTGGTCTGTCCGTACTGCTTGAGGAGCTTTATAGTCTCTGATTTTGAAGGATTTACGGCTCCTGATGAAGAACCGCCGTTGAAGTTCGGAATCATGAGGTTAGGCAGTTCCTGCCAGCCGTACGACCACGATGTGGCATATTCCAAGTCAAGACCCTTCGACTTTTCAGCATTGACCTGTCCCTCAGCCGCCAGTTCGGATCCTCCGCGCATTGTCTGGTGCGAGTAGCGGTACATCGGGATCAGTTTATTGGCATTGGCACCGATTCCGACGATTCCGAGGAACAGAAGGAGGAAGGATGCAATGAAGAATTTTCCCAGTCCGCGGCGGCGCTCCTGGTCCGATACGAGCCAGATGAAAAGTCCTATGGCATAGCAGAATATGATGATTGCCAGGTAGTAGGAAATCTGGATATGGTTTGCCTTTATCTGGAAGTTCAATGCCATTCCGAAGAGTGCGGCACCGAGCACAGCCTGCGGAATCCACGCTTTCCAGCCATTTTCTCCGGCCTTCTTGTCAATGTTACCGTTTTCCTGCCTGCGGTATATTCCCAACGCCGAACGATACGTGAATATCACGGCGGCTAGCACCCACGGCAGCCACGCGATAGCCATCATCTTCGTGTTGTGGCCGACCTGGATGATCTGCATGTTGTATGAGCAGAAGGCGACAGCGACGGCTCCGCCTATTGCAAGTATCTTGTCAATGCCAAGAGACAGCATCAGGAGGAATGCCCCCAGAAGGGTGATGAAGAGATATGTAGCAGGACGTTTGCCCACGAGGAACGCATCATAGATTTTCTGTGTCCAGTCTCCTGCCGGATTGCCGGTTATCATGGTAGTAGGCATTCCGCCGAACATGGAGTTTGTCCATGCCGTCCGGTCTTCAGGATGTGCCGAGTTCCACTCATTGGCTTCATGGGCCATGCCGACGTAACCCGATATATCGCTCTGATTAACTATCTTTCCACCAAGTACTTGCGGCACAAATCCGTATGCCAGCACCAAAAAGAACGCAACGATGCCCACATAAATCAGGGCCTTTTTCCATATTTTCTGCATCTTCGCCTATATTTTTCTCACCCGCAAAGTTAGTTCTTTTTTCGGTCCGGCTATCCGTTTGCCACGAAAATCCACAAAGGACATAACCTTGTGGTCCACAATGTTGTAAACTCAGTGTTGTTCCGGTGTGACTGCAGTAACCCCGAAGGCTCTCACGTCTTTCAGGCGGGACGCGGCCACGGTCAATGTTGTAACTTATTGATAATCAGGTATCATTTAAATAGTGGCGTGGAAACGCGGCCTTTTTTTGGCTACGTTTCCACGCCATAATTTATAACTAATTGAAAATCAGCGACTCCAAAAACAGGGCGTGGCCGCGTCCCGACGTGGGAGAAGAGGCTATTGACAAAAAACCGAGGGACACCACGGAAGCGCTTGCCATAACCGCGGAAGTCACGCCTTCCTGACGTATACTGCAAAGGAATATTGGAGCCCGTTCTCGGGATCTGTTTCCACAGGGGTCTCCGAGTCCTTGTTCCAGACGGAAGGGTCAATGTCAGGGAAGAATGCGTCTGCATCAGGAACTGATGTGCGGACATGGGTGATGTAGAGTTTGTCCGCCTGGGAGATCATACGCTCGTAAGTCTTGGCTCCTCCGATTATAAAGCATTGACCTTCACCATTTTGAGCATCAGCATTGACATTAACATTGACAAGAGCATCTTCCGCGACTGCGATGGCTGCGGCAGCATCTGGGACCTGGGCAACGGCTTCCGGGGCTTCGAAGTGGCTTTTGGTGATGACGATGTTCTTGCGGCCCGGCAGCGGGCGTCCTATCGAAAGCCACGTCCTGTAGCCCATGATTACGGGGCAGCCCATGGTCGTGCGACGGAAATATTTCATGTCTGCGGAGATGTGCCACAGGAGTTCATTGTCACGTCCGATGGCTCCGTTGTCGGCAACTGCCGCTATGATGTTCTTTTGCATTTTCGTACATTGTTCGGGTTATACTGCGACCGGGGCTTTGATTGCCGGCCACGGGTCATAGCCTTCCAGACTGAAATCCTCGTATTTGAAATCGAAGATGCTCTTCACTTCCGGATTCAGTTTCATTACCGGCAGAGGGCGCGGCTCCCTGGAGAGCTGAAGATCAACTTGTTCGAAGTGGTTCAGGTATATGTGGGTATCCCCTGTCGTGTGGATAAATTCTCCCGGCTGCAGTCCGCAGACCTGAGCTATCATCATGGTCAGGAGGGCGTAGGATGCGATGTTGAACGGCACTCCGAGGAAGGTATCGGCACTGCGCTGGTAGAGCTGGCAGGAGAGTTTGCCGTCGGCCACATAGAACTGGAAAAGGCAATGGCATGGCGGCAGGGCCATGTTGTCCACTTCGCCCGGGTTCCACGCGGTGACTATCATTCTGCGGGAATCGGGATTGTTCTTTATCATGTCTATGACCTGTGAGAGCTGGTCGATGCTTCTGCCGTCAGGGGCAGGCCAACTTCTCCACTGATGTCCATAGACGGGTCCCAGGTCGCCGTTTTCGTCGGCCCATTCGTCCCAGATGGAGACTCCGTGGTCCTTGAGATACTTGATGTTGGTGTCACCGGCAATGAACCAGAGCAACTCGTAGATGATTGATTTCAGGTGTACTTTCTTGGTGGTCAGAAGCGGAAAGCCTTCAGCGAGGTCGAACCTCATCTGATAACCGAATATGCTCTGCGTTCCGACACCGGTGCGGTCATGTTTTACAGCTCCGTCTTTACGGATGTGGCGGAGGAGATCAAGATATTGTTTCATTGGCCTGGGACCTATATGCAGTTGCCTCAGAATACTTTTACAGATCTGAGGCAACTTAAGTTATCTATCTTACTGAGAATGCGAATATTATTGCCTGTTCGAACACTTCTCCAGGACGAAGTACTGTCGTCGGATATGAAGGCTCGTTAGGGGAATCCGGATAGTGCTGACATTCTATGGCAACACCGTCATAGTCGTGGTAGATGTGCCCGTCTTTTCCTTCAGGACAGCCTTCGAGCCAGTTTCCGGTATAGATCTGTACGCCAGGCTGTGTGGTGAGGACTTCGAGAACACGTCCGCTTTCCGGTGAGTAGAGTTCTGCCGCAGACTGGATCTGTCCCGGCTCGGCTCCGTCAATGACATAGCAGTTATCGTATCCTTTTCCGTATTTCAATGCCGGATAGTCGGCCTTGATGTCTCTTCCGAGCGTCTTGGCATTGACAAAATCCATTGGGGTTCCTGCGACGTCTTCCGGTTCTCCGACAGGTATAAGTGTCTCATCTGTAGGGAGATATTCAGAAGCATTCAGTTTCAGTTCGTGGTTCAGCACTGTGCCTGAGCCCTCGCCGTCGAGATTGAAATATGCGTGATTTGTCAGGTTCACGACTGTCGCCGCGTCGGTTTCAGCGGTGAAGGTCAATGACAGTTCGTTCTCTTCTGACCACTCGTAGTGGGCCACGACCTTGAGATTGCCCGGATATCCGGCTTCCCCGGCTTCCGAGAAGTACATGAATTCCACTGCGTCGCCTGCTATCCTGCTGTCCCACACCTGATTCTGGAATCCGTCAGGGCCTCCGTGGAGGTGGTTGCAGGCGTTGTTGATAGGGAGTTCATATTCCTTTCCGTCGAGGGTGAAGTGGCCCTTGGCGATTCTGTTGGCATATCTTCCAGGGCATTTGCCGAAGCATGGGCCGTCTCCGAAGTATGATTCGGGAACAGGATATCCCAGAACGACGTCTGCCATTTTTCCGTTCTTGTCAGGTACTACAATTGAAACAATTCCAGCTCCGATGCTGGACAATTTGACCGATGCGCCTGATTCATTTGTCAATGTGTAGAGGTATATTTCCCTGCCGTCGGCAGTCTTTCCCCAAAGTGTTTTTTCAATCTGCATACAATTAAGGACGTGAGATTTGCCCACGTCCTTCAAATTTATAATTATTCCCGCTTTTTAGCAAATAAAGAACTCAAGTTTCACAAGCTATCACCCCAGTTGAACGCAAGCGCAAATTTGAGCAAACAATCAATTATAACTTCTGTAGATATCCGGTAAGCCAGCAACGGAGAACAGGATCTGATATATATAATTTTCCTGCGCGTTTATCCACGATTTCTTTCTCGATCAAGGATGCCCTGATTCTGGAAACATTGGATTTGCTGCCGAGGTTCCATCTCTTCAGAATCCTATCAGAAGTAAAGCCTGAATTCACGCCTGCACATATAGCTCTCAGAAAATTCAACTGATAAGATGACAAATTTTCGATTTTCGAGATATACAGAGGTTCGTTCTGAGAGACGAGATACTCCATTCCGTTCTTAATGTCAGCATCTGTGACCATGGAACCGGCATTGACCATAACATTCCATGCAAATTGCTGAACATAAGACGAATAGCATTCCACTTTCCGACATATTTCTTCCGCATGTTCCTTGGAAATGATTATTCCTGCCTTATCAAACCGCGAGCATATATAGGAAATCCAGTCAGGCTCCGGAATCGTCCCAAGATATATGGTGTCTCCGAACATGTAGAAGGGCATCCTTTTGCTATGGAATATATTTTCCATCATATGTTTCTTGCTCCCGAACAGACAATACGATGTACGCTGCTGATGCTGCCAAATCCCACGTATCCTTTTCTGGAAAGTCAATGAATCCGCGAATTCACCTATCTGCTGAAACTCATCAATGCAAACGACGATGTGCAATCCCTTTTTCTCCGCTATCCGTTCTGGGAGATTCAGAACCTCTTCAGGATCAATGTCTTTAGGATTCACGCCTATCGACAAAGAATACTCCGATGCCAAATCGGGGCTCACCGATATGCGTGGTGCCAGTCTGCCCAAAAACTCTTTGGCATTCTCCATCAGTCTTTCCGCAGTGGATGACAATGCCTTCAAAATAGACTGTGAGTATCGGAGATAAAAGTCATGTGGACTCCGGCAATCATAAACATCCATGAAGACAATAACAGGCTCCAAACCATCCATTTCAGAAATCACTTTCTTCACTAAAGACGTTTTCCCGATTCTGCGTGGAGAAATGAGAATTGTATTTATCCCGGCTCTGAAATTCTTCTTGATTCTGGAAGTTTCTTCTACTCTATCAGTAAAATTATCCCCTGAAACTGAAGTTCCATAAACAAATGGCTTATACATAACACACTGGTTTTACGGCAAATATAAACAAATTTCCCAAAAGTTCACAAGTTTGTGGACCACAAGTTTGTGAACTTTTGGGAAATCATCTCTATTCTCCGTAAATCTCCCCGTAAGTCTTGTCTATCCAGGCAGTTACATCATCGAAGGTAGCATCCTTCAGGATGACTTTCTTGTCTTTGTCGAGAATATACAGGGACGGGATGGCCCTCACGCTGTAGGTGAGGTCATTTCTTATGATATAGTTATAGTCATATCCGCAGAGCCACTCGCGTGGATACTCTGGAACATACTCACGCCATTTGTCTATCTGCTCGTCGATGTAGATGTTCACTATCTTCAGCTTGCCGGCATTGACCAATTCCGAAACCTCTGAATTGGCTATCAGGCCCTCGGTGATTTCCTTGCAGTTCGGACACCCCGGATTGGCAAAGAAAAGAAGGGTATAGTCGGAACGGATGCCGTAGAGAGTATATTTCTTTCCATTGACATCCTCGAACTTAATGTCGGCGGCCTTCTCCCCTATCCTGTTCAGAGAGCACATGGACAAATCGAATTCATACGCAGGCTTCATGTCTGGATTTGCAAAATCTGATTTCACAAGTCTCTGGAGATAAGCAAGATAGCACTCCTCGCTCCTGACAGGAGAATTGGGATCATAGAAATATTTCTCGGCAAACCCGGTGATGGTCTCGAAGACATTGGAAGAAGTATCCTTCCGCTAACACGCCTCGGCAGCAGCGAACATCTTGGAAACGGACTGTGCAAGAGCATTGACATCTGCAACACTGTGCAATATTGCGGAATACTCGCCGAAGGCCTTTTCCACATTTTCCTTCAGGACTCCCGCAACATGCAGAGAATCACTGACTCCGCTCATGTCAGAAAGCCTGTCCCAGAAATGATTAATGACATATGTAATGCGTTCGGTCGGGTCCTCGATCATTTTCGGCACGACCAGCTGGGGGAACGGCTGACCCGCTGCCGCAGAATCAGAAACGACCTGCCTGCCGCTTTTACCGGTACGCCCGCAGGACACCGCGGCCCCCCGCCAGCACCAGCATTGTCAATGCCAATATGCTCCTTTTCCTACCCATTTTCAGAAATTTTAGCCTCAGAAACATTGATCATGAAGTCGCCCATCTTCTCCAGCTCGGCAACGATATCCATGTAGAACACGCCCACCTGATAGTTGTAGTTCGGGTTCTCCTCGATATTGATGATATGCTCCTCGCGAAGAGTATTTCGGCATTCATTGATATTATACTCGGCATCCTGAGCATTGGTGATGTCCTTCAGGCTGGTATAAGGAGCCTTGAGGTTTGCGCTCATAGCCTTGAACGCGTCATCCAGAAGGTCACACATCCTGCCGAGCCTCTTGAGCTGCTCAGCATCGAAATCCAGACCATGCTCATTTCTGCGGGACAGGATACGTCCTACAGCATCGCCGGAATCACCAAGGCTCTCCAACTCGCCGATAATCTTGTACATACCCTTGATTCGGCCTGCAGAAGTGCCTGAAATATCGCCCTTGGACACCTCGTTCAGGTAGTCCGCGATTTCATACTCGATTCTGTCAGTGATACCCTCGTACTTGACGAGTTTCTCTCTAAGTTCATTGAACTTGGCAGTATCCTTCTCGGCAATAGCCTGCCTCATGTAGCCGAAATCATTGTAGCAAATTTCTGCGAAATGCACGATTTCCTGCTCAGCCTCATCCAAAGAAAGCTCGGCTGTGGAAAGAGGACCGCCCTGAATATATTTGAGACGGAAGACCTCCTTCTCCTTAGGTGCAGGAATAATCCAGGAAACAATCTTTTCTATCTGAGGGATAAACCATATGAGAATGAGAGTATTGGTAACATTGAACAGCGTATGCATCGTGGTAACGCTGTACAACAGGGACATCTTGATGGTATCCAAGTTCGCAGTGTCCGTGAGGTCGGTAGTATTCGGATCCGGCAGACCTGTAGAGGAAATGATGAATCCGATGAAGTTCAGGAATAGCGGGAATATGGCCAGCACCCACAATACACCGAAGACATTGAAAACGGTATGGGCCATGGCGGCTCGTTTGGCGGTGGTATTTCCCACTGACGCGGCAATATTCGCAGCAATTGTAGTTCCGATGTTTTCTCCAAGAATCATCGCAGCGGCAAGTTTGAACGGAATCACGCCCGTAGTGATGAGGAGCATGATAATCGCCATTGTAGCGGCTGAAGACTGGAAGCAGACCGTCATCACGGTTCCGATCAAAAGGAAAATCAGGACAGAAACATTGACAGGACCAAGATGAAGGTTTGTCAATGCCTGAAGACCGGTAAGGTCGAGGTTGTCCAGAAGAATTCCGGAAGTCTCCTTGAGTTTCGCAAAGCCGACGAAGAACAAGGCAAAGCCGATTATAATCTCACCCAAATCATGGATTTTCTTGTTTTTCTTGTTCAGCATCATCAGAAAACCGAGAGCGATGAGCGGGAAAGAAATCGTGGAAATATCATAAGAAAATCCGAAAATCGCCATAATCCATGAGGTGACCGTGGTACCGATATTCGCACCCATAATCACGCCTATGGCCTGTGCCAATGTCAATAGTCCGGCATTGACAAAACTTACGACCATAATGGTCGTGGCGGTGGAAGAATTGAAGGGTGGGGTCACTCCGACTCCGGTGACAAGACGCTTGAATGCGTTGGATGTCATGGATGCAAGGAAGGATCTCAGTCCGTCTCCAGCGACTTTCTGGAGTCCGACGCTAAGTAAGTTGAGTCCGAAAAGAAATAATGTGACGGACCCTATGAGGGTCACGAATTGGAACATCATCTGCATATATAGTGCGGCATAGAATTAATTTATGCGCAAAATTATAAAAAATAGTTAGATTTGCCTTTGCAAACACGGGGTTAATTTTCAGCATTACTGAAGATTCCGCCCAAGAAAGCCTACAGAATGACGCCTGACATGAAAATATCCTCCATCACCAGAATAATATCAGTTGCCTTTTGCTGCATTTTCTTCGCAGTCCAGCCTGCACATGCCCAGTTCTATACGAACGGAGATGACCCCGGAAAGACAAGATGGTCGAGGATGGACTCCCCTCACTACAGAATAATATATCCGTCAGGCCTGGACTCCCTTGCAAGAGTGTATGGTCATGAACTTGAGCGGTTCCGCATGGCAGAAAGCATCAGCAGCGGACTCATCCCGGGAGAGGGATACAGAAAACGCACGCCTGTCATTCTTCACGCATTTAACGGAATATCAAATGGTTCCATCACCTGGGCACCGAAAAGGGCAGACCTCTATACCCTTCAGGACGCATATGACCCCGAACCGATGCCATGGGTAAAGTCACTGGCCGTCCATGAAAGCCGCCACCTGGCCCAGATGCAATTCGGTTACAAGGGATGGCTCAAACCACTTACCTACATCATCGGAGACATGGCCGTAGGCGCCTATTCTGCAATCTGGCCAAGCAACTGGCTTCTGGAAGGCGATGCGGTAGTCGCCGAAACAGCATTGACAAACTACGGCAGAGGCCGTAGCGCGGATTTTCTCTCCTACTACATGATGGCCTTTGACAATGCCGACTGGAGGAACTGGTACAGATGGAGATACGGCTCATACAGGCATTATTCTCCAAACCATTACGCTCTCGGCTACCTGACCATTGCGGGTACAAGATATTGTTTCGATGATCCTCTTTTTACGGAACGCTATTTCGCACGGACTGCCTCCAATCCGCTCAGATTCTTCAATACCCAGAAGACTGTCAGGCAGGCCTCAGGAAAGCGTTTCAAGGAGTCGTTCAGCGAAATCATGACAGGTTTCCACGAGATGTGGAAGGAGGAAGCCGCATTGCGGAAACCTTTCACGGAAGCGGCACAATTACAGGAAAACGGCAAATGGTATAGGGAGATTTCAGGAACGACCATATCTGACGGCAGAGTCTTCTGCATCATCAATGGCATGGACAAGACATCATATCTTGCTGAGTATAATAAAGTTACAGGTGGTTTCAGAAGATTGTCAGGCTTCACTTCATATTCCAGCAGAATCAAGGCCCACGATGGCAGAATCTGGTGGAGCGAGTCAATACCGGACAGCCGCTGGTCCCTCGAAATGACCTCACGGATAAGGTATTACGACATATCGACCGGAAAAATCAGGAACCTGACGAGCAAGGGCCGCCTGTTCAATCCTTCCATTTCAGAAGACGGGTCAATGATAGCCTGTACGGAATACCCGGTCGCCGGCGGGTCCGCCGTCGTAATGCTGTCAGCCGCTGATGGAAAAGAAATTTCGCGCCTGCAGATGCCGGATTCACTTCAAGCCGTAGAGGCCTGCTTCGCGGGAAAACACCTCGCAGTCAGCACAATATCCGAGAAAGGCTCCGGAATTTTCATTGTCAATGCCAGTGAGTCTCTTTCCTGCATACTGAAACCCGAACCGGTAAGCATACACAACATCTCATTCAACGACGGAAAACTCTTTTTCTCCTCTGACAGGGACGGGACAATGGAACTGTATAGCATTGACCTGCAGACATTTTCTGTGCGACAGCACTCATCACTCCCCTACGGCGGAGACGAATTCTGCATCGACGGAAACGAAATTTACTTCTCGGCATTGACACCATCGGGAAAGATTTTGCACAGATCGGCACTCGGCGAGGGCAGCAGCATTGACTTTTCCGACATTCACCGGTATCGGGTGGCGGACAAACTTTCGGCGCAGGAGCGCGAGATGGCGTCCCGGAAAGGGATTCAGTGGGCGGATTCTTCTCACTCCAAGACTACTTTCACCGAGCCTATCAGATATCGTAAAGCTCTGAATATCTTAAGATTCCACTCGTGGGCCCCAGTGTATTTCAATTACGACAAGATTCAGAATCTAAGCGGAGATTTCAATTTCCAGAAGGCGTCCGTCGGAGCAACGGCCCTGTTTCAGAATTCTCTGGGTACGGCTTCCGGATTCATCGGCTATTCCTTCCATAATGATCCGTATTCATATCTTTATACGGACGGGAGGCGCAAGTACCGTCATTCAGGCCATATAATGTTCACTTATTCAGGTTTTTATCCTGTTTTCGAAGTGTCTGCTGATTTCAATGACATGGCGGCCGTAAGATATTGCCGGAGGACTTACGTGACCAGCGGAAATGTAAAAGAAAGTGTCATGGGGGTGCTGCTGGACAGGCCTTCCGTTTCCGGCAATATCAAGGTCTATATCCCGTTCAATTTCTCTTCAGGCGGTGTAAGGAGAGGTCTCATTCCTCAGATCCGATATTCATTCAGCAATGACCTTTTCGACAGATCTCGGGTCACTGTCACTTATGACGGCAATTTCCTGGGAAGCAAGGGACCGGAGCATCTGATTGGTTATGAGAAGGATAAGACAGTATTCATGCAGACTGTCAATGCTTCTTTGAGAGGCTATATAATGAGGCCTGTGGCGACATCAGGTGTCTATCCGAGACTGGGTATAGGCTTCGATGCGGGGTATTCCTCCAGGATAGCATTGACAAAACTATACAGTTCTTCGGCATATTTTTATGGTTACGGCTATCTTCCGGGAATCACTTCCACTCAGGGACTTAAGCTTTCCGCCAGATATCAGCACCAGTTCGAGGCCACGGTAAAGCGCGAGAATGCAATCTCGGTGGCTCCGAGGGGTTTCAATGACTCCGGAGCAGAGTATTTTATCAGGAACCGGTCTGCCAACCATCTGAATATCACTGCAGATTATGCGATTCCTGTCTGGTTCGGCGACATTTCCTGCTTCTCCCATCTTTTCTACATAAAGAACTTCGAGCTGACGCCACATTTCGATTACACGATGTTTTCATTGGGAAGGTCAATGACAGACGGTGGTCTTTTCAGTGCCGGAGCAACATTGACGGCCAAACTTGCCAATTTCCTGTGGATTCCGTTCGACACTACTGTCGGTGTGACGTTCTCCTATAACGGCGGGCCTTCTTTCAATGCCATAAAAAATAGTGGCTATCTTATGGATAACCACTATATAGGATTTGTTTTCAATGTCGCTATGTAGCATTGACAATGCTTATGCCAATGCAGGCTTGATGACTCCGAAGATGAGATAAGCGATTACCAATGTCACGAAGATATTGAAGGTCTGGGCCGTGAGGAACACCTTGAGCGGAACTCTGTTTTCCTTGCCGAAGATATCCTTGATTCTGGTCTCGAGACCGATACATACGAATGCCACGCTGAACAATGTATTCTGGAATCCTTTGGTGACCTTGCCTACGGTCTTTGCCATATCAGGTGAAAGGAAGAAGCTGAATACAAGGGATGCGATGATCATTCCGACGACGAACTTAGGGAATCTTTCCCAGATAAGTCCTGCAGAAGGCCTTACGTCCTTGTTAGTTCCACGGTATGCCCACATCATTGAGATGAAGAATGCTGCGAGTCCGAGAAGCACGTTCTGCGAAGATTTCACGATAATCGCGGTCTGCTCGGCAGCCGGGTCCTCGATGAGGGAGCCTGCGGCAGCGACAGCTCCGGTGGTATCAATGGTACCTCCAATCCATGCTCCGGCAACTTCCGGTGACAGGTTCATGAGGCCCGCCAGCCAAGGGAGAAGGTACATCATAGGGATGGCGATGATGAGCACGAGGGAGACAACGTAAGACAATTTCTTGTTGTCACCATTGATTACTCCGCAAGTCGCGATGGCGGCAGATACACCGCAGATAGAAACTGCACTTGAAAGCATTGTACCCATCTCAGGGTCCACATTCATCTTCTTGCCTACCCAGAAGCAGAAGTACCATACGGTGAATACAACGATGAAAGACTGGGCAAGTCCGAATGCGCCTGATTTCATCATTTCGCCGAACAGAATGGTGGAACCGAGGCAGATGATACCTACCTTGATGTAGAACTCGCTGTTTACGGCTCTTTTCAGCCAGTCAGGAAGCTTGAAGCAGTTGTTCAGTACCAATCCGTAGATGACAGCGAAGAATACTGATTCGAAGCCCCATTCTTTGATTATAGGGATGTTTGCCGTAAGCTGGGCAAGCAGGGTTATGCCGAAGATGAAAAGCAGTGAAACAAATGTTCCCTTTACAGGTCGTCTGAGGGCCGCAAGTGTGACATATGTAAGGATAAGTACGAATCCGAACATGTAAACGGCATTTATCAAGTCCGCTGATGTCGTCAATGTCTTGGGAAGAGACGGCATGGCTCCGGGGAAAATGCACGCCAGAGCGAGCACTGCCGCACCTACAAAGACTATTATCCAGTCTTCTGATGCGAATTGTTTAATCCACGATTTCATTGAATAAGATTTAGTTTTTAGTTGAGTTCTTATGAAACTGAATGTCTCTCGCCTTCGAGATTAATCAACGTTATTTCATAAAATTTCCGGGCGGTCATCCCAAAAATCATTCAAAGATAGTAATTATTATTATTTTTGCATTGATTTTATCCCTAGTAATTATGCCAGAAGCACTTTCAATAACAGCAAAATGCGCGAAATGCGGCGCTGAAACAGATATGAATACCTATCCTGACATCAATGTCAGCAAGTCACCTGAACTGAAGGAAAAAGTCAAGAACGGCTCTATTTTCCTCTGGTCCTGCGAGCATTGCGGACAGGTAAATCTTACTCCGTTCCAGACATTGTATCATGACCCGGAAGAGAAACTGATGATCTGGCTGACGCCTTCCAACATGTCGTTTTCGGAAAGGGCTCTCGTTGAAAGTCACATCAAGGCCATTTCCGCCCAGATCGAAGCGGACAAGAGCGGAGAACTGCTTCGCGGATATACTCTCAGAAGGGTCAATGAAGCCGGAGATCTTATAGAAAAGGTCAATGTCCATGATGCCGGACTGGATGATGTCGCAATAGAACTTTGCAAGTATGTCACCAAGATGGAAATAGCTGAAAAAGAGACAGATAAGGAGAAGGCCAAGCAGATTATGGACGCCAGATTCAAGTTCTACAAGATGGAAGGAGCCGACAATGACATTACTCTGACTTATCCTCTGGACGGACAGATTCAGGGTATCAGTATAGGTTTCAATGTCTATGAAGACTGTCGCGGCATAATAAAAAGAAACCCCGATGTCGTACCGGCACCGGGATTCGCTATTGTCGATCAGGAATGGCTTGCTACAAAAATCCGCTAGCCTTTCCGGGATTATCTAATCTTCGAGTTTTCTTGCTCCGTCGCTTATGATGACATCATAAATCTTAGGGGCGTGACCGAATTTCTCTGTAAACTGCTCGATGGCAGAGTTGATGAAATTGTCATAGAGTTCTTCTTTTACGAGGTTGATGGTGCAGCCTCCGAAACCGCCGCCCATTACACGTGAACCGGTAACGTCACATTTGCGTGCAAGTTTGTTCAAGAAATCAAGTTCCTCGCAGCTAACCTCATAAAGATGGCTGAGACCGAAGTGTGTCTGATACATCATCTCTCCAACTGTCTCATAGTCACCTCTTTCGAGCGCATCGCACACATCGAGGACTCTCTGTACCTCGCCGATTACGTACTCAGCTCTGAGGAAATCCTCCTCCGGAACCAGGTCGCGTACTTCCTCAAGCCAAACTCTCTTGGCGTCGCTGAGGAACTCCACGTCACTGTGGTTCTTTCTGATGGCGGCACAAACATTCTCGCATGACTGACGTCTCTTGTTGTATGCTGAAGATGCAAGCTCATGTTTTACGCATGAATCCACGAGAACGAGTCTATAACCTGCCTGAGTAGGATCGAATGGGAAATACTTGTATTCCAATGTCTTGCAGTTCAGTCGGATAAGGCTGCCCTTCTTTCCGAATACAGATGCGAACTGGTCCATGATTCCGCAGTTCACACCACAGTAGTTATGCTCTGTGGCCTGTCCGATCTTTGCAAGTTCGAATTTGTCTATCTTGTTGTTGAACAAATAGTTCAAAGCATATGCAAATGTACTCTCAAGTGCAGCTGATGAAGAAAGGCCGGCTCCGAGAGGAACGTCTCCTGCGAATACGGTATCGAATCCTTCTACTTTTCCGCCCCTCTTCATTGTCTCACGGCATACTCCGAAAATATAGCATGCCCAGCTCTGCTGAGGTTTGTCTTCTTCGTTAAGTCCGAATTCTACATATTCATCATAATCGAGAGAATACGCATGAACTTTGTCCGTTCCGTTAACTTTGATTTCGGCAACAATGCCTTTGTTGATAGCTCCCGGGAATACGTATCCGCCGTTGTAGTCCGTGTGTTCTCCGATAAGATTGATACGGCCTGCAGATGCGAACATTTCACCATCTGAACCATACAGGACTTTGAATTTTTCCTGAATTTTGGATTTCATCTCCATATTTTATGTGTATTAATTATTTTTCCTGTTTACAACCAGCCTCTGCAATGAACAAAAACCAGTCCATTACATTCTGGAAATTACCGACTTATTCAGCAAATTTAATGAAAAAAAATCGTTATTTCCATTAAAAAACGGACTAGTTGTCATTTGGCAGTTTTTTAACTTCCAGAAGCACCGGACAATGGTCGCTCACTCCTCCCGTATAGTTCGGCCCCACATACGTTCTGAGAGGCTTTTCTCCGGACATGGTATTGTCTCTCACGGTCAGAAAGGGTATTCTGACGATATGCATTGATGACGAATCTGACATTGGCCCGGTTGTCCAGAACATGTCTATCAAGTCCCATTTTCCGTTGAATCTTATGGTTCCTTCGCCTTTTGAGGCCAGAGACTCGGACTTGTTCTCAAGCAGCGGTTTCAGGACATCAAACTCTCCGGCTCGCGGTGTATCATTGAAATCACCCATTACGACAATGTTCCCGAAACCGGCATTATAGACGGAATCTGCCACTTCACGGAGGCGTGATGCCGCTTTTTTACGTTTCCAGGCTGTCTTTCCGCCTCCGAATTTGGATGGAAGATGCACCACGATGAAGGCCATCCTGGCATTGTCATTCTTCCTTATGAACTGAACAAGCAGGATATCCCTTGTCTGCAATCCGTCCACATGGCAGGGGAGTGCGGACACATATTCCAGATTTTCCCGTCTCCAAAGAAGAGCCACATCTATCCCGCGCCTGTCGGGGGAGTCAAAGTGAACTATGGAATATCCCGCCTTGTTCAGTGACGTCGAATGAAGAAGCCGCATGAGAACATCTCTGTTTTCCACTTCAGCCACTCCCACAACATCCGGAAGTTTTCCGTAATTGTCTGATATCCACCAGACTGACTTGGCTATGGCATTGCTTTTTGCATAGAACCTGGAAGGTGTCCAATGCCGGCTTCCAGACGGACTGAAGTCGCTGTCCGACTCATTTGCGCCATCATCTCTCCAGTCAAAGTAATTCTCCAGATTCCAGAACATTACAAGCATTCCGGAAGAGTCTGCAGGGCAGCATTGAACTGTCTCATTTTCAGTACGGCATAGGCCCTTTGCAATAGGGGAGAGCAATGTACAAAACAGCACAACAATTTCCGCAACAATCTTTTTCATTCTCCGTTCCATAATATCCGTTTTGGTCGCCGCTAATATGAACAGTATCCCGGAAAACTTGTTTAAAAATCATAAAAAAGTAGTTTAAAAATCATAAAAACTTTTTTATTACTACCTTTGTGGTTTGATTTGACGAAAAAATTTAATCATATATGTCACTTAAATGCGGAATTGTAGGACTTCCTAATGTCGGGAAATCCACACTTTTCAACTGTATCAGTTCAGGAAAGGCCCAGAGCGCAAACTTTCCGTTCTGCACAATAGAGCCAAATCTCGGTTCGACTAACGTTCCTGACAAGAGGCTTGAAGCACTTGCAGACCTTTGCAACCCGAAGAGGGTAGTGCCTGCCACTGTAGATATAGTGGATATCGCAGGCCTCGTAAAGGGTGCCAGCAAGGGAGAAGGACTGGGAAATCAGTTCCTGGCGAATATTCGTGAAACTGATGCTATTCTTCACGTGCTGAGATGTTTCGACAATGACAATATTGTCCACGTGGATGGTTCTGTGGATCCGGTAAGGGATAAGGAGGTTGTAGATACAGAGTTGCAGATCAAGGACCTCGAAACTGTGGAAAGCAGGCTTGCAAAGGTCCAGAAACAGGCCAATACAGGTGGAGACAAGGATGCCAAGAAGCTCATGGAACTGCTTCTCAGATACAAGAAGGCCCTCGAATCCGGCAAGTCTTGCCGTACTGTAGAGCTTACATCTGATGAAGAGGCTATGGCACATGACCTTTTCCTTCTTACAAACAAGCCTGTAATGTATGTCTGCAATGTGGATGACAAGTCTGCAGTAAACGGAAATGCTTATGTGGATGCCGTAAGGGAGGCAACAAAGGATGAGCATGCCGAGATCCTTATCATTTCCGCAAGAACCGAATCCGACATCGCAGAGATGGAGAGTTATGAGGACAGACAGATGTTCCTGGATGAGATGGGATTGACCGAATCAGGTTCAGCAAGACTCATTCAGGGTGCCTACAAACTGCTAGGTCTCCAGACTTTCTTCACTGCAGGAGCTGACGAGTGCCGCGCCTGGACCATAAATAAGGGAGACAAGGCACCTAAGGCTGCCGGCGTAATCCACTCCGACTTCGAAAAAGGCTTTATACGCGCAGAAGTCATCAAGTATGAAGACTTTATCCAATACAAGTCAGAAGCTGCCGTCAGAGCCGCAGGAAAGCTTGCTACGGAGGGTAAGGAGTACACTGTCCAGGATGGTGACATCATGCACTTCCTTTTCAATGTCTAATAAACGCTAAGGTTCCGCGGGTGCGGAACTTTTCCTGACTTCGTCATTGCGTCACCCTAAACGCCG
>ERZ780005.128-NODE-128-length-20348-cov-4.75255_pt1 | contig 20348 bp, 9 predicted proteins | sample MGYA00511874_ERZ780005 | MGnify/ENA primary metagenome ERZ780005 (study PRJEB29588, sample SAMEA2150310) | human gut metagenome | biome: human gut; feature: human-associated habitat; material: faeces | place: Denmark | collected 2008/2010 ...
AGTTTCTCGTCGGAGACGGGGACTATAGCAGACTGGATATGTGTCTGAAACAGAACGTTCAAAATGGCATTTCAACCGCAATAGCCTACCGAAAAAAGATAACAAACGATAATTTCCTACTATTGATAAAAACAATATGAAAAAGACGTACTACAGAACGCTATCGAAAAAACAAGTCAAGAAAAAACATTTTGCCTTAAACGCAAACCGGCACGGCCGTCTGTCACATTTCACTTACTATGCGATGTTGGTGCTTGCAGTTGTCTTAACAGCAGTGACAACAAGCATGCCGGCAGCTGCAGCCGGTAAAGCGGCAAGAGGAAAAGACTATGTTCCGGCAGACTATACATGGACGACACAGAGCAAAAATTCATCTGAATCAATGCCCTGCGGCGGACACGACGTGGGCATGAACGTATGGGTGGAGAACGGCGACGTAATGATATACGTGGCACGTAGCGGAATGTTCGATGAGAACAACACGCTGCTGAAAGCCGGACGACTGAGACTGCGCTTTACGCCCAACCCGTTTAACGGTGCAGATGCAGGCTTCAGCCAGACCCTGAAGCTTGACGACGGCGCTGTTTACATAAAGGGAAAAGACACAGAAATACGCCTGTGGGCAGATGTGGAGACATCTGCCGTGTTTGCAGAGATAAGTTCAAAGACAAAGACAGACGCTACCCTAAGCTATGAAAGCTGGCGATATAAAGACAGACCTGTTACAAAAGCCGAATGCCAGCAGTGCTCATACAAATGGAATTTGCCAAAGGACTGCACCACATATCAGGATTCGATACGTGCAAAGGGCAACACACTTGTGTTCTGGCACAAGAACCGCGAACAGACTGTGTTCGACTTTACAGTAAACAAAGAAAACCTAGACGGCATAAAAAGCAATCTGTACAACCCCATCGGCGGCCTGCGCTTCGGCGGTGAACTCGTTGCCCCGGGCTTCACTTTCTGCGGCACTACCGACGGCACCTATGCCTCAACAGACTTCCGTGCATGGAACTTTAAGGCTGAAGGCATAAAGAAATCCACGATAACGCTAAACTTGTATGACGGCGACAAGGCCCCGAAAATACCTACGGCGAAAGAGTCGAAAAGAAGAAGTGCTGCATGGTGGCACGCTTACTGGCAAAGAAGCTATATCATACCAGCCGACAGGAACGACAACACGGACAATCCGACGAGCAAATGGCAAGGAATACTGCGCAACTACGAACTGTTCCGCTATATGCTCGGATGCAACGCTTACGGAGAATGGCCCTCTAAATTCAACGGCGGACTGTTCACCTTCGACCCTGTATACGTAGACCCGAAAACGCCTTTCACACCAGACTACCGCAAATGGGGAGGCGGAACCATGACGGCTCAGAACCAGCGACTGGTTTACTGGCCGATGCTAAAGAGTGGAGATACGGACATGATGGCATCGCAGTTTGACACGTATCTGCGACTGCTGCCCACGGCCGTTGCACGTACAAAACATTATTGGGGACACGGAGGGGCGTCGTTTACCGAACAGATAGAAAACTTCGGACTGCCTAATCCTGCCGAATACGGCAAGCACAAGCCTGGCGACGACTACGGTATGGAGCGAAACGCATGGCTTGAATATCAGTGGGACACATCATTGGAATTCTGCTCAATGATACTACAGGCGCACTTTTACACCGGAATGGACATCACGAAGTATGAACCGCTGATTGTACAATGCCTGCAATTCTTTGACGAACATTATCAGTATCTTGCAAAACAGCGCGGAGTAAAGGCGCTCGACGGTGAAGGAAAGCTTATACTCTACCCTTCATCCGGATGCGAGACATACAAAATGGCATATAACCCGTCGAGCGTAGTGGCAGCATTGCGCACGGTGACAGAGCAGTTTGAAGCATACAAGGCAGCCAAAGGCATACAAGACACATCTGCTTATGCCCTTGACTCTACGTTCATAAGCCGCATACCCGACATGCCACTGCGCACAATAGAGGGTGACACATGCATAGCCCCTGCCATTGTATGGGCCAGAATACAGAACGTTGAGACGCCGCAACTGTATCCGGTATTCCCCTGGCGAATATACGGCATGGGGCGCCCCGGATTAAAAACTGCACGCAACACTTATCTTAAAGACCCGCACGCACTAAAGATGCGCACACACATCGGCTGGAAACAGGACAATATCTGGGCTGCATGCCTCGGCCTTACCGACGATGCGGCACGCCTTAACCTTGAGAAATTTGCCGACGGGCCTTATCGCTTCCCTGCCTTCTGGGACCCTGGCTATGACTGGGCACCCGACTGTAACCGCGGTGGTGCTGCCATGATAGGCTTGCAGGAAATGCTGCTTCAGGAAACACCCGACGGTCAACTGCTACTCTTCCAGGCATGGCCACGCGAATGGAACGTGAAATTCAGACTTCATGCGACAGGCGGAAGAATAGTCAATGCGGAGATAAAGGACGGAAAGATAAAGGTTGAGACAGAGAAAACAAAATAAAAACCACTTGTCTGCCACAAGAAAAACAATAAAGGAAGAATGTATAATGATGCATAAACTGCGGCAAGACTAACCATGAAAGCCGCATATATGCCAAAGCACAAGCAACCTATAACAGCAAAAAGAGACGGACAATACACGTTGACACGCCACGACATCATACATTCAAACTGTATTGAAACAATAAACAAGGCCTTGCGCAATACTGATGCGCAAGGCCTTGTTTCATATCATATCACCGCATTGGTTTAGCGGTATGCCTTCTCATAAATAGCAAGTATTTCGTCTTCTGTCAGCATGCGCGGGTCAAGCTGGAACAAGCCTCCCATTGTTTCCTTTGCATTCTTAACCATTTCAGGAAGATCCTCTTTCTTAATGCCCCAGTCGCTCAACTTCAAGTCGTCAACCTTGCAGGCCTTCTGCATCTTGACGAGAGCATCGATAAAGTCAGACGGACGCTTACTCGGCTCCATAGTCATGGCCTCTGCCATCTTCATGTAGCGCTTCATGCTGTCATTGCGGAAAGTCTCAAAATAAGACTGCGACAGACAAATCAGTCCTGCGCCATGAGGCAATTCCGGATAAAGGGCACTCATGGCATGCTCCATTGAATGTTCTGACGTACAGCTTGATGTAGACTCAACCATACCGGCCAGCGTACTTGCCCATGCAACCTTTGTCCTTGCCTTCAAGTTGCGTCCGTCAGCCACTGCCACAGGCAGATACTTATAGATAAGACGGATAGCCTCGAGAGCATAAAGGTCACTTATCGGAGTGGCACAGTTTGCTATGTAGCCCTCAGCTGCATGGAAGAATGCATCAAAGCCCTGATAAGCCGTAAGTCTTGGCGGGATGCTGAGCATGAGTTCCGGGTCAACAATAGACATTGTCGGGAATGTCAGCTTGCAACCAAAGCCAATCTTTTCGTGAGCTGTCTCATGGGTAATAACAGTCCAAGGGTCAACCTCTGTACCTGTGCCGGCCGTTGTTGGGATGGCAATAATAGGCAGAGCCTTCTCAACGGGCTTGTTCTTGCCTGTACCTCCGGCAATATAGTCCCAGTAATCGCCCTCGTTGCATGCCATTATGGCTATGCTCTTTGCAGAGTCGATAGAGCTTCCGCCGCCAAGACCGATGACGAAGTCGCACTTCTCTTCACGGCACAGCGCAGCTGCCTCCATTACATGCTGCTTAATCGGGTTGGGAAGAATCTTATCAAAGACAACGCTCTCAACATTATTCTCCTTAAGATAGCCTACCACTTTATCTAAATAGCCATACTTCTTCATTGAAGTTCCGCCAGAAATAACAATCAACGCTTTCTTACCAGGCAAATTTTCTGTTGCCAGCCTTCTGAGTTCGCCGCATCCGAACAATAATTTTGTAGGAATGTGCAGATTAAATACAAGGTTCTTGTTCATGATCGTATTAATTTAAAGTTTTCAAAAGCAAATATAATAAATCTATTACAAACAAAAGAATAAATATGAATTTAATTTTAAATTAAAACCGACAAGCAGCTTTATGCTTATATAAAAACATTATACTCCTGATTGCAATGTCTGCCTATTTACGCTTCATGACGCTGTTCACTACGCGCACTGACGAAACGAGTTTGCCGGTGGACGTGAACACGTCGACATTCCACACATGAGACGAGCGGCCCTTATGCACAATGGTGCCCACTGCACGCACCGTATCGCCCTCATGGGCCGAAGATATATGGTTGCCGCTTACCTGCATGCCGACAACATACTCGTCGGGATTACATATTATCATAGAGCCAAACCCAGCCACTGTCTCTGCCAACGCAAGCGTGGCTCCGCCATGCAGGATGCCGAATGGCTGACGGTTGCGGTGGTCAACAGGCATAGTAGCCTCAACGCGGTCATGAGAGGCATAGGTGTACTGTATGCCGAGGTTGCCCATAAGCGTAGACTTCGACTGGGCATTGAGTTCATCGAGCGGAATCTCGCTCGGACGCACCTCTGCCAAGAACGCCTTCTCAACAGCCACAGCCACGCCGTCTTCATTGTTAGACAGTGTGATATAGTCGGCACAACGCTTCACAGATCCTGGCGCATTGCCCATGGCTATTCCGAGACTTGCCAGCTGCAACATGGTAACATCAGCCACGCCGTCGCCGAAGACTACGATGTCGTCTGTCTTTATGCCCTCCATCTCCATTACGGCAGCCAGCGTATTAGCCTTGTTGACGCGGCAGCCTACCACCTCGAGGAAGAACGGCTCTGAGCGGAACACGTCGAGCACACCGTCGAGACGGCGCTTCCAGTGGTTCTCCAGTCCTACGAGAGCCTCCTCGTCGTCGCTGACAAGCATGCACTTGCACGGAATGAAGTCGATGGCTATGGAGAAATGCTCCTCATAGACAATCTTCATGCCGTTGAGCTCGGCTTCGGCCTTGATGTGCGGATTGTCAGGCATGTTCGTAACAATACAGTCCTCATTATAAGTAAGGATGCCAAATCCGTTTTTGTCGGCCTTCTTCTCAAGATAAGGTATCAGTTCGGGATTAATGCGGCGCTCAAATATCACTTCGCCGTCAGCAGCCCTTATAACCTGTCCGCCGTTATACGCCATCACATATCCGTTGTAGGTGTCAAGCTCGAGCATCTTGGCCAGTCCGAGCAGCCCGTATGTCGGACGCCCTGACGCCAGCATTATTCGCACGCCCATCTGCTGAACCTTGCGCAGCGTTGCCAGCGTGCGCTTGCTTACCTCCTTGTTGTCGTTCAACAATGTTCCGTCAACGTCCAAAACAAGCATCTTATATTTCATAGCTCAATGTTTTAAGGGTTATGTCAAAACAAGACAAAGCTCATATCCAGCCGCCGTATGCTGCTTCAGCCGGCAGGCGGCACGGCCTTTATCTTTCTTACAAAAATACGTAAAAACATTTTCATATTCTCACTTATCAGGCTATTTTTGTAACGGCGTTTCAGTTTTTTAAGGAATGCCGCGCCTTTGCCTACACCTTTATAAATATATCTAAAAAAGGGTTGCCAAAGGTGCAGATGGCAAATTTACGTTCAAAAGTCGACAAAGCTGCTGCAAAAGAAGTTACAACCGACAACTGAAGGCGTCATCATATAAATAAGACAAATTCAACGCAGCCCTGCCGCAAAGGCAAGGGCACAAACACTGAAAGAGATGAGAAATTTTCTGTTATCTATCCTTCTGCTCGTATCGTGCAGCATGAGCGCGAAGCTCACCGTTACAAAACTTACGTGCAACTATCAGGACGGACTGGCCGTAACAGCCGGCGACATACGCGTGGGCTGGCAGATGAAGGCCGACACCAACGGCGACAGGCAGACTGCCTACCGCATAAGGATTTTTGAGAACATAACCGGCAAAAGTGTCTACGACTCGGGCAAGACGGCGTCGGCCGAAAGCCAGCTGATATCGCTGCCGCCGCTGAAGGGCAACCGCCACGGCTACTACTGGCAGGTGTGCGTATGGGACGCCGCCGGCAAGAAGTCGGCATGGAGCCAGAAGCAATATGTGAGAGTGGTGCCCGAAGACCTCGGGGCTAAATGGATTGGAGCCATAACCAAAGCGGACGCAAAGCTGCCCGAAGGACGATGGGCAAACTCCGTGTTCAAGAAAGACAGCTTCAAGGCAAAATGGCAAGACACCGACACGCTGTCTGCTAAAAGCATAATACTGAGAAAAGAGTTCAGCACCGGCAAGAGGAAGATTACAGATGCCGTGGTGTACATAAGCGGACTGGGACACTACGAGATGAAGATAAACGGACGTAAGGTCGGCGACAGCGAGTTTGCACCGCTTTGGAGCGAATACAGCAAGACCGTCTACTACAACACCTACGACGTGACACAGCTGCTCGCAGAGGGGCGCAACGCCATAAGCGTGCTGCTGGGCAACGGATTCTTCAACGTGCAGCGCATGGGCCGCTACAGCAAGCTGCAGACCAGCTTCGGCCCCCCGCAGATGATTATGCGCATGGAGATAAACTTCAGCGACGGCAGCCGCCAGGTGATAAAGAGCGGCGAAGACTGGAAGTACACGCTGAGCCCGATAACGTTCAACAGCATCTACGGAGGCGAATCTTACGACGCAAGGCTCTGCCAGCACGGATGCGACATGCCCGGATTCGACGACAGCAGATGGCATGACGCCGTGCAGGTGGAGGAACCAGCGGGCACGCTGACGCCACAGACTGCACAGCCCGTGAAGATAATGGAGCGATACGGCGTGAAGTCATGGATGAAGATACATACAGATTCGCTGGCTGCAGCGTCAAAGGCCACAAAACGAGAAATAGCCCCGTCTGTGATTGTTGCCGACATGGGACAAAATCTTGCAGGATTTCCCGAGATAACAATCGAAGGCAAGCGCGGACAAAAGGTTACAATGTTCGTAGCCGAGAAGCTCACTCAGCAGGGAGCCTGCGACCAGAGGCAGACCGGACGCCAGCATTATTACGAATATACCCTGGGCAGCGACGGCACGGAGACATGGCATCCGCGCTTTTCCTACTACGGCTTCCGCTACATACAGGTGGAGGGTGCGGTGCGCGAGGGAGAGCCCAACCCGCAGGGGCTGCCCGTACTGAAGAAACTCAGCAGCTGCTTCGTTTACAACTCTGCCAGAGAGGTGTCGTCGTTTGAATGTTCAAACGAGCTGTTCACCAAGACTCACCGCCTCATAGAAAGGGCTGAGCGCAGCAACATGCAGGCCGTGCTGACCGACTGCCCTCACCGCGAAAAGCTGGGATGGCTAGAGCAAGACCATCTGTGCGGCCCCAGCCTTCTCTACAACTACGACATGACGCGCTTTGCGCCAAAGGTGATACGCGACATAACCGACACGCAGAAGTCAGACGGCATGGTGCCCACCACGGCGCCACAGTATGTGTCGTTCGGCAATCTGTTTGACGACTCGCCCGAATGGGGCAGCACGCTCATCATCATGCCGTTCATGTATTATGAGCAGTATGGCGACAGCACGCTCATCACCGCCAACTACGGAGCCATGAGCCGATATGTCGACTATCTGACGTCGCGCGCCGACAGCGGCATTGTGAGCCACGGACTTGGCGACTGGTACGACTATGGTCCATGGCGTGCAGGCTTCTCAAAGAACACTCCCGTACCACTTGTGGCAACGGCCCACTACATCTTCGACCTACAACTGATGACGCGCGCTGCACGCATGACGGGCAACACGGCCGACGCAGACAAATACTCCAAGCTGCTGGCATACACCACGGATGCCTTCAACAGCCGCTTCTTCAAAGCCGACTCATGCACCTACGGCACGGGCAGCCAGACATCCAACGCCCTGCCGCTGTATCTCGGACTTACGGGCAACAACAAGCAGGGCGTGCTCAACAGTCTCGTGGCCGACATCAAGGCACACGGCACACGCCTGACAACGGGCGACGTGGGCAACCGCTACCTGTTTCAGACGCTTGCGCAGAACGGACTCAACGACCTGCTCTACTCCATGCTGAACCATTATGAGACGCCGGGCTATGGCTTCCAGCTGCGCCACGGCGCCACGACGCTTACCGAGCAGTGGGACCCCAACCAAGGCTCGTCGCTCAACCACTTCATGATGGGACAGATAGACGAATGGCTTTTCAAGACTCTCGCAGGCATACAAAATCGCCCAGGCACCTACGGACTGCGCCACTTGCTGATAAAGCCAACGCTCGTGGGCAACCTCAAATATGTCAACGCGAGCACAGAGTCGCTCTACGGCATAATCAGCGTCAGCTGCACACGCAGTTCGCTCACCGTTGAAATACCCGTAGGCTCAGACGCCACCATAGTGCTGCCCGACGGCACCGAAAAGCAGGTTGGATCGGGCAAACACACATTCAACTTCTGAATGCATATCCATACAGACGGCCCTGACGGCAACAACACCTGACGGGCATCTGAAGCCTATATGGCCAATAAGAAAATCTGAAACATAATAAAACCGGGCAAAACATGTTGTGGATAATGTTTTGCCCGGTTTGTTTTTTTTACATGCGCAAGATTATTACGGCTTATCCTAACAGCCCTCTCACCACCCCACACCCTGCCCCACATTTCCGGCAAAATGAGTCGACACAGGCGCAAGAATAAATAATAAGTTTTTGTCATGCCTGCCTTAACTGACCAAAGGACACCGGACTTGCCACAAAAAGCCATCAATTTACGACAAAAAAAGCGGCCACTTTTGCATCAAAAACGGCCCACTTACGACCCGTAAACGATAGGTTAATGATTTGAAACCTAATCACGTCATTTTGCTTACAGTCCGTATAATGAGAACCGCAGTTCAGACCATCCGTTAACAACGAAGACATATTTTACTTTCAGTTTTTTGCCCTAAAAAAATTCTGCTGCAATTTTCGGCCTGTATACATGGCACGGATCTGACAGAACAAAGGCAAATCATTGGCCTGCCCATGCTCCGCCAACATCTGTATCAACCGATGCTGGCAAGTATGAAATAAAGCATCATATTTTGGATAAAATGACAGATAGGAACTAAAGCCGACAGCGGCATTACAGCTGTCTGATATATAGCCGGCAGCTATACAGAAAATAAAGAATAAAAAAAGCCAACTCGCTACATCCATCATCAGGAAATACTGACTATAAATAAGGATGTAACGAGCTGGCTTGTTTTTATAATACTGTTATGTTCAGCTCAATGTTAAAGTTTAACGCGGTTGCGCCTCACATCAATACCACTGCACGGCGTTGCTGTAGCCGCTGCGCTTGTCGTATTTAAGTGCATCGGTAAGAGTGGCGGCATTACATCTGAACGAGAAATTGTAAGATGTGTATGGAGCCAGCACCACAGAGCAGCTCATGTTGAAGCAGTGGAGGTCGCGGCTCAGCGATGCAGTGGTCATAGACAGGTCATGGTTCTCAAAGTCGTAACCGGAAGAGAAGCTGATGTTCCATCCGTCGCTGATGCGTATGTTTCCGCTGAAGTTCAGGGTCTGCGTAAATGCGTAAGGATAGCGCATGGTCTTGGTGTTGAACTTTCCGCTTGTGTTCTCACGCATCGTTATTCCGTAGCCGAATGTGAGCGACCATGGCATTGAGAACTTCATGTATCCGTCTGCGTCGGTCTCGGCCTTGCCTGCATTCTTCTTTCTTGCACCGTTCTGTCCGTTCACCATGTCGTCGTCAACGTTCGACTCTATTCCGGTGTCGTCGTCCTCCGTATTGTTGTCATCCTCCGTGGCGTCTTCTTCGTCATCTCCTCCGCCGAACCATTTCTTCAGCTTTTCGGGATTAAGGGTGAACGAAATATTCTGCGACAGGCCCTGGAAGCGGCCAAAGCGGCCCTTGCTGTACTCGGTATGGTTGCTGACGTATGGTCTTCCGTTATCGTCAAGCTCATAAGCATAGGTTGCAAACACGGCATTGAGGTTGAATGTATAGTTCTTCCACCACTTCAGCCTGAGCCTTACGGTAAGGTCGCTCCAAGGTTTTTCCTTTGCGGCCATGTTGTAGCCCATGTTGAATCCGAGTTCATCTATAATGCTAAGTTTCTTGTATCCGGTAGAGTCTTTGTCCGACTTCACCTTCATCTCAATGTTGTTCGACAGGTCGAAGGTTACGCTTCCCGTCTTTCCCCTCGACGGCACATTGAACAAGCCGTTCTCAAAGGGTGAATATTCAACGAGGCTTACATTGCCGTCGGCATCGGTCTTCTGGTAGGTTTCATAGTATCTCGAGCCGCAGTCGGGCGCATAGCTGAACGTAACCTGAGGCGTCAGCACGTGGCGTATGGCCTGTATCTTGTCGCCGAAAATCTTCTTCGACGGAACCCAGAAGCCGTACATCTTTGTTGAGGCACCGATGCTCATGCTCCAGTTGTATACGTTGTAGAATCCGTATGTTGTGTCGGCGCGCTCTGTCTGTGCCTGCTCATCCCACGACTTCATCACCTTGTTGGAGTACATGCGGTCGGTGAAGTTGAACGAGGGGTTGATGTTGATATAGTTGAACAGCGTGAAGTTGGCGTTGATAGGAATATTGTGCTGGAAAGCGTTGCGCCAGTCTTTTATGAGGTTCGACTTGAAGAGCTTGTCTTCCTTCGTATCGATAGAGTTGCTGAACTGTCCGGTATAGCTCATAGAGATCTTTTCATACCAGCGCTCTTTGCCGGCCATGTGCTTGCGCTTGAATGGATAAAAGCGGCTCACAGAAATGTTGAGGTCAGGCAGCGTGAGGCTCACGGTAGAGTCAATCATGTTCTGGCTGAGGTTGGCCGATCCGCTGATGGTCATGCCAAGGCTCGAGAACGATGTGCTCCAGTTGACGCTTGACGTTCGCAGACTCTGTGTGTAGCTCTGCGGATTGTACATACTGTTAAGATTGTTGCGCTCATAGCTCGTAGATGCGAAGTTGACGCGTGCCGAGAGGCTGCTGAATGGGTTTGACTTAGGATCCTGACGATGACTCCACTGCAGCTTGAAGCTGGTCTGTTCGGTATAGTCGGGCATACCCTTGTCGCCGTTCTTGGTGTTCTGGTAGCTGAAGAAGAAGCTTCCGTTATAGCGGTAGCGCTTGCGGTAGTTGCTTGCCACCGACAATCCCCACGATCCCTTTGTGTAAATTTCGCCAAGCAGCTTGAGGTCCCACTTGTCGCTCATCGCAAAATAATATCCTCCGTCACGCAGATAGAAGCCGCGCGAACTCTCGTCTCCGTAGCTCGGCATGATGAATCCGCTTGAATAGCTCTTGGTGAACGGAAAGAATCCGTAAGGAATGGCCAGCGGCAGCGGCACATCTGCCACAACGAGATAGGCCGGACCGAACACAACATCCTTGCCGGGGCGCACCTTTGCACGCGACAGGGCTATGTAGAAGTCAGGGTGAGGCTGGTCGCACGTGGTGTAGCGTCCATGCTCAAGATAGAGCACTCCGCTCGAGTCGCGCTTTGAGTGCTGGCTCGACAGGTAACCGTCTTCCTGTTCAGTATATACATTATATATAAAGCCTTTCTTGGTCTTGAAGTTGAAGGCCATGGTGTCGCTCTCATATTTGTCCTGTCCCATGGTGAACACCGGAGTGCCGGATATGGCTCCGGTTGAGTCGGCAGTACCCGTTGCGCGCACCAGACTGCTGTCGAGGCTCATCTGTATGCGATCGCTGCTGAGGTCCATGTTCTGATATTTCACGTTTGAGTTGCCGTATAGCCTCGCCACCTTGCTCTTTGCGTCATAGACCATAGAGTCTTCAGACGAGAAGGTAACGGGGGCGTCTAACGCTCCCGACTTCTTACGGTTTATGCTGTCGAGCCTGATCGAGTCGTCCACCTGTTTGTTATGGTGATATATGGCGAGTTGAAGCGAGTCCATGTTGGTGGTGTCGGGTTCGCCTGACTTATCTGTCGAATCTGCCGGAACGGAGTCAGACGACACCGTGTCGCCCACACTCAGAGAGTCGTTCTGCGCGCGCCCGTTGTCATTTTCCTTGAACAAAGGCAAGGAGGTGTCTGCCATCACAAATATGAAGGCAAACAGCAATACAAATATTACGGTTTTAGTTCTCATATAATGCAGGGTGCAAATTTACAGAAATTAAACCTAATAGCACACCAAAATCGCCTTTTTATTTAATATTTAACGTTTTACGTGCACCCGTATGCCTATTGCACCGGCATTTATACAAGTATGAAAACATAATCGGCACATATATCTGTGCCTTAGACGGTTATGCATTTTTGTATCTAAGAAGCCATTGGCCCGCCCTGCCAGCCCAATAGCTGTTTGCAACATGACTAGGGTCAGCCTGCCGTGCAGTCAGACGCATGGTCGTTGTCCCTGCAAAAGCGCTCTATGTCGTCCTGCTCGCCGACAATCCAGATAGCCTCGCCGTGACGTAGCTTGTGCGACGGGTCCATCTGCGAAAGGTTCTCCTTGCCTTCCTCGAGTCCTACGACCATACAGTTGTACACATCGCGTATGCCGCTGTCACGCAGCGTCTTACCCGCAAAGATGCCGTTGCGGTTTATCACCACTTGGTGGAGTTTCATCTCGCGCTTCTCTATCTCCGGGTCTTTATCATGCAGCTCGGTGTTCAAGGCCTCGCTGAAGGCTGTAAGCTGGTCGTCGCTGCCGATAGCCTGAATGTTGTCTCCGGGAAATAATATTGTTCCTCCGTTTGGGATGTTTATCCTCTGGCTGCCACGCAATATGCTGCTGATGTGCACCCCGTATCTGTTTCTGAACTCCAGTTCGCGCAGCATCTTGCCTGCCCATAGAGAATCTTCGGGAATGGTGAAATCAGAGATATGCACGTCACGGTCGAGCAGGCGGCCTTCATACAGCGGACGCCTACGGCCCATCACCTCGGCAACAATCTCTCTAGAACGCAGGTTCTGCATGAACAAGCGCTCCATCTTTATGCTTCTCTTCTTCAGCGAGCGCGATATTATCATAAGTGCCACGGCGGCAAGCGCTATGCTTATCATCAGCGCATTGGTGAAGCGTGTAAGATAATAGCATATATAGAACACAAACGCCGAAGCCACGGCCACTCTCACGATGATTGTCAGAATGAGCGGCAGACGGTTGTAGGGATTGCTGTTCCAAAGAGCCTTAAACTCCTCACTGTGGTTTTTCTTCATCATTATAGCCCTCAGGAAAGGAGATATAAACAGCAGCGTGAGCAGTCCGCATGCCGCATTTGCCCACCAGTGAGGCAGAAGCTGACGCACGAAAGGCAGGAAGAAGGTGAACATAAGGGCTATGGATGCGCCCGAGAGTATGGAATAAATCACCGTGATGCGCACCATCTGCTTTATCAGGGTGCGCCATTTTGCCTCGGGCTGCGTGGTCTGCTTGGCAAGCGTAAGATTGTTCATGGCCATAATCCACTTTTTGGGCAGACGGCGTTCGAGCATGCCGTAAGCCGGGGTGGCCATGCGTATCATATAAGGGGTAAGGAAAGTGGTTATCACAGAAACGGCAACCACAACGGGATAAAGGAACTTGCCGATGACTCCGAGCGAAAGGCCAAGCGAGGCTATGATGAACGAAAACTCGCCTATCTGCGCCATTGAGAAACCGCACTGCATGGCCGACTTGAGCGACTGGCCGCCGATAAGAAAACTCAAACTGCCAAAAATAACCTGCCCGAGAATAATTACAAGCACAAGAGTTACTATCGGCCATGAATATTCTACAAGAATGGCGGGATCGACAAGCATGCCGACAGACACGAAGAACACGGCTCCGAAAAGATTCTTAACAGGCTCTACAACCTTTATTATGCGCTCGGCCTCTATAGTCTCGGCAAGGATTGAGCCCATGACAAATGCTCCGAATGCACTGCTGAAGCCTACCTTGGTAGACAGTACGGCCATGGCGCAGCACAGACCGAGAGCCACGATGAGCAGCGTCTCGTTGTTGATAAACTTGCGCATTGACCTAAGCATGAGCGGAATAAGGAAGATACCCACCACAAACCACAGGATGAGAAAGAAGCCTATCTTCATCAGGCTGCCTATCATCTGTCCTCCGTCGGGATTCGACCCGTTGGCTATGGCCGAGAGCATAACCATCATGACAATGGCCAGTATGTCCTCAAGTATCAGCACGCTCATAACCAGTCCGGCAAAGCGCTGCTGCCTAAGGCCAAGGTCGTCGAAGGCTTTATATATAATGGTGGTGGAGCTCATGGCGAGCATACCGCCGAGAAAGATGCTGTCCATACGGCTCCAGCCGAACAGATGCCCCGTGACTATGCCCAGCATCATCATGCAGAACACGATGGAACACGTGGAGATTATGGGCGAAGCGCCCATCTTAAGTATCTTCTTGAACGAGAAATCCAGACCTAACGAAAAGAGCAGGAACATCACGCCGATGTCGCCCCACGTGCTGATGTCGGCCCTGTCGGCCACCGACATTATGTAAGGCATGTGCGGACTTACCAAGAATCCTGCCACGACATACCCCAGCACAAGCGGCTGTTTAAGTTTCTTGAAAACTATGGTCACTATGCCTGCCACCACAAGAATAAGTGCCAGGTCTTTCACGAGGTGTGGAAGTTCGCCCATTCTTACTGTCTGTTTTTGTCAATATGTTTAAATGTTCAGGGCTGAAAGCAGAAGTTATCAACACTGTCTCCTGCATGATTATATACAGGCAAGACACAAAACCACATTCTGCTTTCAGTCCTGTAAAAGTATTTGTATAAGTGGCGGCTCACCTTACACCGCAATGTGCTAAGGCGTGCCGCTTATGATGCCACTGCCGCATGTCGCCGTCGGCCATACCGCATGCAGGCTGAATTATGCCATGCAACGGCAGGACAAGGCGTGCGCGCATGCCGCACAATATGTTATCAGTCGTTATATTCGGCCGTAATCTCACATATTTTAACGATTACCTGCATGGCCTTTTCCATAACCTGAACAGAAATAAACTCGTAAGGTCCATGGAAGTTTACGCCGCCGGCAAAGATATTAGGACACGGCAGACCCTTGAACGACAGCTGAGCTCCGTCGGTTCCGCCGCGGATAGGCTCTACCTTAGGAGGCACACCGCTGTCCTGCATGGCCTTGAGCACGATGTCGATAACGTGCATCTTCGGATCTATCATCTCCTTCATGTTGTAATACTGGTCTTTCACGTCAGCCGTAACTGTGCCTTCGCCATACTTCTTGTTCATCTCTACAACGCATTTCTCGATGAAGGCCTTGCGCTCCTCAAACTTATCGCGGTCGTGGTCGCGGATGATATAAGACAGCTTGGCGTTCTCTATGTTCGACTCGATGCCCAGCAGATGATAGAATCCTTCATAACCTTCTGTTGTCTCCGGTGTCTCGTCAGCCGGAAGCATTGCAGCAAACTCGGCAGCCAAGCGGTTGGCGTTTATCATCTTGCCCTTGGCATATCCCGGATGAACGCTAACGCCCTTGATGTTTATCTTGGCAGAAGCAGCGTTGAAGTTTTCAAACTCGAGGTCACCCAGGTCGCCGCCGTCCATTGTGTATGCCCATTCACATCCAAACTTCTCAACGTCAAAGTGGTGAGCGCCCATGCCAATCTCCTCGTCAGGATTGAAGCCCATGCGTATGTCGCCGTGAGGTATCTCCTTATGGTCGCGCAACCAGCACATGGCCTGTACTATTTCGGCTATACCAGCCTTGTCGTCAGCTCCCAGCAGAGTGTGGCCGTCGGTAACGATAAGGTCTTCGCCTACATGCTGCAGCAGTTCGGGGAATTTCTTTGTTGATGATATTATGCCCGGTGACAGTTCGATGTCCTTTCCGTCGTAGTTCTTGACAATGCGAGGCTTCACATCCTTGCCGCTGCAGTCTGGAGACGTGTCGTAGTGGCTGATGAAACCTATAGTAGGAACTTCCTTCTTGATGTTAGATTTCAGTGTGGCATAAACGTAGCCGTTGTCGTCCATCTCAACATCATCAAAGCCCTCGTCCTTGAGTTCATCTCTGAGATATTTTGCAAAATCAAGCTGTTTGGCTGTGCTCGGCACGGTCTGGCTGTCCTCGGCCGACTGTGTGTCGAAGCTTACGTAATTCAAAAATCTTTCAACTATGTCCATGATATTTTTATATTATTCAGTTGTTTTTCAAAAGTACATGCTACACCCCACCATATCATGGTACGGGTTATCAGAATGCAAATATATGAAATTTTATTGAGATACGTCAGTGTTTTTACAGGTTAATTAGCCTTAATTTGACAACTTTTATCCAAGCACAGCCTGTTGCCGCAGATAAACGATGATAAAAAACAGGCGGAAACCCTTTTTCTTACAAGGATTTCCGCCGTATGTGATCCCGTTGGGATTCAAACCCAAGACCTTCAGAACCGGAATCTGACGCTCTATTCAGCTAAGCTACGGGACCATTGCTGTCGGCTTCCACACGCTGTGCATGCGCCAAAGGTGCGCATGTCTGTGCAAGAAGCAAGTGCAAAGGTAATACATTTTTTCGATTTATGCGTCTGTTGCCACATAAATTATTGAAAATAAGGAATAGTTAATAACCGACTACAGACCTACTGCCGCAACGGCACATGGCCTTTGCATCTACGGCGGCGGCAACATGAAGCGGCAGAAACAAGCCCACGGCACGGCAAGACGCACGCACCTGAAGGCAACAGCACAGAACAAGAGCCGACGGACATGCGCCATAATCTGGATGCGGAGCATCTGTCCGTCGGCTCATTGGTATGCCAAGCCGAAACGGCCTTTATGTTTTCTACTTTATAAATATATATTACAGTCTCTCGAGCTGTACGGTGAAGTGACGCATGAGCGGTGCTTCCCACGCAATTCTTACACCGCGTGTAATCTCAGCCCTGCGCTCATAAACGTTCTTCAACGCAGCAGCTATAACAGCGATGTGGTTGTCTGTGTAGACGCGGCGCGGAATGGCAAGGCGCAGCAGGTCGAGACCTGTGAAGCGGTTTTCGCGAGTAACCGGGTCGCGGTCGGCCAAGAGATAACCAATCTCGCATCCGCGGATACCAGCCTCGAGATAAAGCTCTATGGTAAGTGTCTGTGCGGGGAACTCCTCCTTCGGAACATGTGTGAGCACCTTTGGAGCGTCAACGAAGATGGCGTGGCCGCCTGCCGGGCGCTGATAAGGAATGCCGTACTCGTCGAGCAGGCGTGCGAGCAGCTGCACCTGACGGATGCGTGTGTCGAGGTTGTCAAACTCTGTATTCTCGTCGAGACCTATTGCCAGTGCGTTCATGTCGCGTCCGTTCATACCTCCGTATGTCAGATAGCCTTCAAACTGCACACAATAGCCCTTGGCGCCCTCATACCACTCCTGCTTGCGTGTGGCAATGAATCCGCCCATGTTTACGAGTCCGTCCTTCTTGGCGCTCATTGTCATGCCGTCTGCCAGAGCGAACATCTCGCGTGTAATCTCCTTTATGGTCTTGTCGGCATATCCTTCCTCGCGTGTCTTGATGAAGTAAGCATTCTCGGCGAAGCGTGCAGAGTCGAACACAACGGGCTTGCCATACTTGTCGGCAACGGCGCGCACCTGTCTCAGGTTCTCCATTGACACGGGCTGTCCTCCTGCTGTGTTGTTGGTTATGGTTACGATGATGAACGGTATGCGGTCGCCGTGCTCCTTGAGCGCGTTCTCAAGCTTCACGGGGTCAACGTTACCTTTGAACGGCACCTCGAGCTGAGTGTCCTTAGCCTCGTCGACGGTGCAGTCGAGCGCGATGGCCTTACGTCCCTCGATATGTCCTTTTGTAGTGTCGAAGTGAGAGTTGCCGGGCACGATGTCGCCTTCGTGTACGAGATAAGAGAACAGCACGTTCTCTGCGGCACGTCCCTGGTGTGTAGGTATTACATACTCAAAGCCCGTGAGCCTCTGTATCGTCTCTTTCAGCTTGAAGAATGAGTCGGCTCCGGCGTAGCTCTCGTCGCCCATCATTATTCCGGCCCACTGGCGGTCGCTCATTGCGCCTGTGCCTGAGTCGGTGAGCAGGTCGATATACACCTGGTTGGCTTTCAGTTGAAACACGTTATAGTGAGCCTCTTTAATCCACTGTTCGCGTTCTTCGCGTGTGCTTTTGCGTATAGGCTCAACCATCTTGATTTTCCAAGATTCTGCGAATGGTAATTCCATAGTTTAAGGTTTTAATAATTTCAGCTCCAAATTTAATAAAAAACCAATTATGCAGCAAGCACATTTCAATAGTTTTTTCATTCATTTATAATTTTTGTAATAATATCACGCCGCATATATGCCCTCTGCCGGCCATCATCATGCGGCTGCACGGACAAGGCGGCATGCCACTAAGCCGTGTGTGGGCCACCATGCCGCCACGGAGCCAACCTAAGCACACCGAACACTGATATGCCTGTCGCCAGCAGAATGTAAATATTATTCGCAATTTTCGTCCGTTTAACGCTCTCAGAATTGCCATGCCCGAAATAAATACGGCATTCGTCAGAAAAACAGGCCAAAATCAAGTTTTACATATAACACACTACAAATCAAGCAGTTATACATTTTCTAAATCAAAATCAAAAGTATCAGAAGACTAAAAATGACCGGTTTCAGCCTGAAAGACGGCCTTTTATGTGCCGAAATACAGCTTTTCAGCATGCCAAAAGCATGCTTTTAGATGATGAAAAACATTGATTTACGACTTTCAACGATGTTCTTTTGTTAATAAAAGACAACAAAGCGAGATTTAGACAAGATTCTATTAACATACGTTACACTTTGTTTTTCTGTAACGGAAAATAATTTTGTCATTACTTTTTACCGTCATCAAGACTATTGCCGAAGTATGCACGCAGCACGGCCTTATACCTAAAGATGTGCCTGCGGAATAATGCGTGAAGGCATGTAAGACACAAACGAAGTCACTGCGGCAGATATACAGATGCCTGCCGACAGGCAACAAGGCAATAAGGCATACGCAACAAAAACAAAACTGACGGGCAGCAGCATTGCCGTAAATCAGCAATAAGCCTGTCCGTCAGCTTTATTACGGATATGGCGCACAGCACCATATACATTATAATATCTGAGATGCCTCTCAGGCAGCGCCATGCCGGCGCCCTGCCTATTTAGAAGCCGTAAATCTCTTTGAGTTTCTCGCCGAGATCCTCGCCCCTCAGGTCTGTGGCAACAATCTTGCCCTCGCCGTCGAGCAGCACGTTGGCCGGTATGGCGTTGATGCCGTAGAGGGGAGCTGCGGCGCACTTCCAGCCCTTCAGGTCGCTGATGTTGGGCCACTTCATGCCGATGCTCTTAATGGCAGACTTCCATGCCTCGGCGCTGTTGTCAAACGAAACGCCCACTACCTCGAAGCCCTTGGCATGATATTTCTCATAATTTGCCACTACGTTTGGCATCTCCTGACGGCACGGTCCGCACCAGCTTGCCCAGAAGTCAACGAGCACATAGTTGCCCTTGCCGCACCACTCGCTCAGCTTGCGCTGCTTGCCTTCGGTGTCGTTCATCGTAAGGTCGGTGAACATCTTGCCGGGCATGCGCTTCTCGAAGGCTGCAAGCTGCTGCTTGACGCGGGCCAGGGCAGGATGGTTATAGTAAGGAGCCGACGGACTTAGCAGGTCTTTCAGCTCGTTATAGTCGAGTGCGGTGTAAATCTGACTCAGATAAACGGCCGGTATAAGGTTGTCCTTGTTTGTCTTTATTATGTTCAGCATGTCGTTGAGCATAGAGTCTCTCACCACGTTGAAGCGCTCCGCCAGAGCCTTAGCCTTTGCCTTGCCGGCTTCGCTGTTGTCTCTCGCCACCTTCTCATACTCGGCATATATCTCGCTTGTTGCAGCGTCATACTTCTTCAGCGGCAGGCTGCACTCAAAGAGTTTCTTGTTGAGGTCAGAACCGGCCATGGTGTAGTTCACCAGATTCATGTCCACAGGTGTTCCGTCGTTGAAGAATGCCATGCCCTCATTATTTGCGTCCAGCATGAATATCTCGTTAAGGTTCTGCTTTCCGCTCAGCTCAAACTTTCCGTTGCTTACCGTTGCGCTGTCTAAAGCTGCGCGCTGCCCCATCACATAAAGATAAACCTTCGATACGCTTGCGGGCACTGTTCCCGTAATCTTGTAAGCAGTCTCCTGCGCCTGCATCGAGATGGCTGCCATCACCGTCAGGGCTGTTGTCAATAGTTTTTTCATATTCCTTTTACGTTTTCTTTGTTTATTTCCAAATATCTCCGGCCTTTTACGGCCCGTATAAATAACATAAATGCAAAGTTATCAATTAATCGGTATCGGGCAAATAATTACAGGCGTAATCTTATCTTATTGAGTTTTTTTATTAATTCTGGAAGATTTTTATAACCACTTTATTA
>ERZ780005.136-NODE-136-length-19609-cov-3.59828_pt1 | contig 19609 bp, 17 predicted proteins | sample MGYA00511874_ERZ780005 | MGnify/ENA primary metagenome ERZ780005 (study PRJEB29588, sample SAMEA2150310) | human gut metagenome | biome: human gut; feature: human-associated habitat; material: faeces | place: Denmark | collected 2008/2010 ...
TTAAGATCAACGGTTTTCAAGACCGCCGCATTCGACCACTCTGCCATCTCTCCAAAGTCGAATTTTATTTCGCCCGCTTCATCTTTTCGGTGAAGTGGATTGCAAAGGTACGCATATTTTTGGAAAAAACAAGAGGGCGGGCCGAAAAAATAAGAAAAATTCGTAACTTTGAAAAGATTTGACATGGGAAGCCTGAGAAAAACATGTAGCCGGGAACATGAAGACCATCGGAAGATACGCGAACCGACAGTAAATCCGCAGGGCCGCATTGAAATAAACGAGGCATTGAACAATATTGAAATGTAAGATAAAATAACACTGAATAATTATGCTATCATTTCCATTACTACTTGCCGTGCTGCTGCAATTGCAGCCGATGCAGATGATTCGCGAAGACTACGACAGAGCCGGAGTCAATACGCATCCTTATGAATTCAGGACAATGCCGATGACACAGGCGCCGAAAGGATACGAACCAGTTTATATAAGCCATTATGGAAGACATGGCTCCAGACAGACTGGGGACTTGGGAACTACACCTATGTCATTGAAATACTAGAAAAAGCAGAGAAAGAAGGACTACTGACAGAAGAAGGGAAAGAACTGCTGAACGAAACCAGGACTGTGGCAGAAGTGCACCATGGCGCTGACGGACATCTTACACGACTCGGCGAGTGGGAGCACAGGGAATTGGCTGACAGGATGTTCGAAAATTATCCGCAAGTATTCAAGAAAGGGAGCGGACTCATACGCGTGGAGTCCAGCACGGTGCACCGCTGTCTCGTCAGCATGGCTAACTTTACGGGAGAACTGATAAGACGCCGCCCTGGCCTGAAATTCGAGATAGACAGCGACGATGTGATAATGAAATATGTCAGCGACCACCCGTCAGAACACATCCGCGAGGCTTCCGGAATCATGTTGGAACCGCTTAGGAAAGTGCCTACCGACACCATTCAGGTAATGAAAAACCTGTTCACAGACCCTGTAGCCGCCAGAAAAATAGTGGACAACATTGACAAATTCCAGGAAAAAATCTGGTGTGTCGCACGAATCGCCAGATCCTCCGGCATTGACGCGAACGTTTACAGGCACCTGCCGGAAGACGTAATCTACAAATGGTGGGACTACAACAACCGCGAACTGTATATACGCCAATGCAATTCCGTCGAATTCGGAGCGGAAAGGATGAAAAGCATAAAGCCTCTTGTCAATGATATTGTGAAAAAAGCTGACGAAGCCCTGTCCACAGGCCGCTATGCCGCCGATTTGAAATTCGGACACGACTACCCGCTGCTTTCACTCGCAAGCTACCTGCATCTCAGCGGCGTAGGAAATGTCGTGTCATTCGACGAAATCCCGACCAGGTGGAACGACCCTATGAACATCCCGCTTGCATCCAACCTGCAGATAATATTCTACAGGAGTAAAAAATCGCAGGATATTCTGGTAAAATTCGTATATAACTACGAAGAACGCACGATTGCGGGACTCGAACCGGTATCAGGCGTTTACTACAAATGGAATGATGTCAAGAACTTTGTCAATGACAGAAGATATTAACATTACACACTACTGATATAATATGATGAAAAGAAAAATTTTTGCGGTTGCATTCGCCGCTGCGTCAATGCTGGCCTTTGCATTTGCCGCACAAGCCGGACAGCCGGAAAAAGACGGAATCGTATTCCACGATGCCACGGAATTTCTAATCGGCGGAAAGGCCACACAGGAGACATTGACCCCTTACGACAGGCTTCCGGCCTCTTACGAGAAGACGACAAGATCGGATCTTTGGCGTCACGGACTTCACTCGGCCGGCATTTACGTGCGTTTCCGTACCGATTCCCCGATTATCAAGGCCAGATGGACCTCGCTTTTCGAAATGGAAATGAACCACATGGCGCCGTCCGGAATCAGAGGCCTTGACCTGTATGTTCTCGACGAAGGCAAATGGTACTTTACTGGTGTCGGCAGACCGACGAAAGGCCAGAAAACCACGGAATCCGTACTTGTGCAGGACATGGACCGCAAGGAACGTGAATATATGCTTTATCTCTCGCTGTATGATGGGGTTACATCACTTGAAATCGGTGTTGACAATTCCAGCGTCATCAGTAAGCCTCAGGTTGACAGCCCTAGAAGAGGCTGCCCGATAGTGATGTACGGCACAAGTATTCTCCAGGGAGGCTGCGTTTCGCGTCCGGGAATGGTAAATACATCATTGATAGAGAGAGCCCTCGACATCGAGGTTATCAATCTTGGCTTCAGCGGCAACGCTCTCCTCGACCTGGATATCGCCCAGCTGATGGCATCTGTGGAAACTCCTGCTCTCTATGTGCTGGACAATGCTCCGAACTGTAAGGCTGACCGCATCGAGGCTCACAGTGTGGAATTTTTCCGCATCATCCGTGATGCGCATCCGGACGTGCCGGTAATTATCGTGGAGCATCCGCTTTGCCCGACAATGCGTCTGAACCATGCTGAGCGCGAGGATATAATCGCAAGAAACAATGCCCAGAAAGCGTTCTATGAAACGCTCCGCAGGGCAGGAGAGAAACGCGTATATTATGTTTCCGGCGACAAACTTCTGGATGAAATGAAGGAAGGTACCGTGGATGGAGTCCATTTCACTGACCTTGGAGTGACTTATTATGCCAAGGCTCTCCTTCCGACAATCAAGAAGGCACTCAAGTCATCCCCGAACAAGCCTGTAAAATAATCCGGCCCCATCAAGTTACGCGAGTGCCCCTCAAGTTCCCGCAAGTTTGACTGCCTGCGGCTCTTAGGGTAAAATGATTTTATAAAAATATTGCACTCCGGCTTTTTGGTTATGCCACGAATAAAGAGTATATTTGCGATGCTTTTGCAGCAGACACAGATATACTCTTTATTTATATATGAAAGTCGGAATCATTATGGGCTCTACAAGTGACTATGAAGTCATGTCGGGCGCAGAAGAAATGCTAAAAACACTCGAAATCCCATTCGAGAAGAAGGTCGTGAGCGCACATAGGACACCAGATCTTATGTACGAATACGCCAAAACTGCAAAAGACAGAGGCATAAGCGTCATTATAGCCGGAGCGGGCGGGGCGGCCCATCTTCCGGGAATGGTCGCAGCCATGACTACACTACCAGTAATCGGAGTCCCTGTGAAATCACGCGCTCTTAACGGACTCGACTCTCTTCTTTCCATAGTACAGATGCCAGGCGGCGTGCCGGTCGCTACTGTCGCAATCAACGGAGCCAAGAATGCAGCATTGATAGCCGCATCCATACTTGCGCTTCAGAGCGAGGACATCGCACGCAAGTTGGAGAAATTCCGACAAGATCAGACGGATTCTGTACTCAAGGCTGAAATCTGATAGAAGAATCCAAAAATCTTAACAAATGACTAAAAGAATCGGCATAATAGGAGGTGGGCAACTCGGTCTCATGATCGCAGAGGCGGCTCACCGCCAAGGTGCTTCCGTTTATGCACTTGACCCGGATTCTGAGGCTCCGGCATTCGCTGAATGTGACGGGCATATAATCGCTGAATACGACGACTTGGCTGCCCTGGAGAAACTCGGCGACATGACGGACGTCCTCACCTATGAATTCGAAAACGTACCGGGTGACATTCTCCGTCATCTGGAAGGCAAATACAATATCCCTCAGGGAATTGCGCCGCTTTTCGACTCCCAGGACCGACTGCGCGAAAAGAACAACGCCAAGCGCCACGGCCTCCCGGTTCCGGAATATATTCCGCTGCCGGCGTGCACCGCAAGCGAGGACTGCGCAGAAGTGCCTGACGGCAGTGGCGAAGGTCAATGCGGGTGTGAGCGTCCGATGACTGATGCCGACAGGTACGCTGAACTCCGTGATGCTGTCAGGATTATCGGCATGCCTTGCGTCCTGAAAACCAGAAGGCTGGGATATGATGGACACGGCCAGGCAGTCATCCGGGAAGACAAAGACATCGAAAAAGCAGCTGAACTGCTCCACGTTCCATGCATATTGGAAGCCTTCGTTCCGTTCGACTACGAATGCAGCGTCATCATGGTGCGTGACGGCAAGAGCACAATCCACTTCCCGATAGGCCGCAACGTCCACAAAGGCGGAATCCTCGACCTCTGCGTCGTCCCTGCCGAAACCCTCTATACAGGAGAAGAACCGATGCCGACAGAACTTTGCTCCCGCATTGTCAATGCCTGTGAGCATTTTATGGAAGGCTGTGACTACAAGGGCATTCTGGCGATAGAACTGTTTATCAAGGGCAACGATTTCGTATTCAACGAAATGGCTCCGAGACCGCACAACAGCGGACACTACACCATCGAAGGATGCTCCTCATCACAATACGATGAACTCTGCAACTTCCTCCTCGGAAAGACATTGACGCAGCCTCGTCTTCTGTGTCCTACGATAATGAAAAACATTCTGGGACAGGACCTTGAGGCCACGTGGAAAATCATTGACAGGGCCTATGCCGAGCATTGGACGAATCCTTCGGCAGGTGCAGTCTCGAATACCGCGAAGCGCGACAACGCGTATTGCGGCGAGGCGGGGAAAGGTGTTTTTGTCCACATTTACGGAAAGACGGTATCTCGTCCGAAACGCAAGATGGCACATATAACCTACGTCCCGATGACATTGACAAAGTTCGAAAAGGACTGGGCTGACAAGTTCGTGAAATAAACATTGCCCCGCGGGTGAAGGCCCGGCCGGGGCTGAAAATATTGGAAATTGACAAACAAAATATAACGATGGCAAACAATTACCGGATTTTTGTTGAAAAATATCCTGAATTCCAGGTTGAGGCCGCAAGCCTCAGGGCTGAGCTGAATGAGAATCTCCAGCTTGACCTCAAATCACTGAGACTTCTGAATGTCTATGACCTCTTCGGCTTCACGCCGGAACTTCTCGAAAAGAGCCGCTACAGCGTCTTCGGAGAAATCGTCACTGACAATGTTACCGACGAGTGTGACCTGACGGGAACCAAGTACATCGCAGTCGAGTTCCTCCCGGGACAGTTCGACCAGAGGGCCGCTTCCGCTGTTGACTGTGTGCATCTTATTGACCCTAAGGCAGATGTGCACATCAAGAGTTCCAAACTGATTATCCTTTCAGGAGAAACTGACGAAGAGACAGTCGCAAGAATCAGGCATTATTATATCAATGCCGTCGAGTCCAGAGAGAAGGATCTTACCAAGCTGACTGATACTGAGATTGCTTCAGTGAAGCCGGTACCGGTGCTTGAGGGATTTACCGGGATGACCGAGGCTGACCTGGAGCCGTTCTGCCGCAAGATGGGCTTGGCAATGAATGCCGACGACCTTCGCGAGGTTGTGAAATACTTCACTGAGGAAGGCCGTGAACCTAATGAGACTGAACTCCGTATCCTCGATACATACTGGAGTGACCATTGCCGTCACACCACCTTCACCACTGAACTGGAGGAAATCGGGGTAGAGGAGTCTTTCATGAAGGAAGACATTGACGGAACTCTGAATCTCTATCTCAAGATGAGAAAAGAGCTCGGCCGTGAGAACAAGGGCCTTAACCTCATGGATATGGCTACTATCGGAGGCCGATATCTCCGCAAGGCAGGTCTGCTCGATGATATGGAAGTCAGCGAAGAGAACAATGCATGCAGCATTTATGTAGATGTGGATGTGGACGGAAGACTTGAGAAATGGCTTCTCATGTTCAAGAACGAGACTCACAACCATCCTACTGAAATCGAGCCGTTCGGAGGTGCCGCCACCTGTCTTGGCGGTGCAATCCGTGACCCTCTTTCAGGTCGTTCTTATGTTTACCAGGCAATGCGTGTTACAGGTGCAGGCGACATCTACAAGCCTGTTGCCGAGACACTTCAGGGCAAGCTGCCACAACGCGTGATTACCAAGAAGGCTGCTCACGGATATTCCAGCTACGGTAACCAGATCGGTCTCGCCACAACCCATGTAAGAGAAATCTATGACGAGGGATATACAGCAAAACGTCTCGAAGTAGGTGCTGTCGTAGGAGCCGTGAAGGCTGACAAGGTCCGCCGCGAATCACCGGCCCCAGGAGATGTGGTCCTCCTTCTTGGAGGTCGTACAGGCCGTGACGGTATCGGTGGTGCAACCGGTTCATCCAAGGAACACACGGAGGAGTCACTTGAGACATGCGGAAGTGAGGTCCAGAAGGGAAATGCCCCTGAGGAGAGAAAACTCCAGAGATTGTTCCGTCGCCCGGAAGTGACAAGGCTCATCAAGAAGTCCAATGACTTCGGTGCCGGTGGAGTGAGTGTAGCAATCGGTGAGCTTACCGATGGCCTTGACATTTATCTCGACAGGGTTCCGGTAAAATACAATGGGCTCAATGCTACTGAACTTGCCATCAGTGAGTCTCAGGAGAGAATGTCTGTCGTTGTCGAGGCAAAGGACGAGGCTGAGTTCATGGAATATTGCCACAGCGAGAACATCGAAGTTACTCATGTTGCGGATGTTACTGACACTGAGCGCATGAGAATGTACTATAACGGAAAAGTCGTAGCAGACCTCCAGAGAAAATTCATTGACAGCGCAGGTGCCAAGCATTACGCAAAGGCAAGAATCGCTGCTGTAGAGGAGAAGAATCCGTTCGAAAGGAAAGTAGAGGGCGAGTCACTTAAGGAAAAGCTCGTGAATAACTTGAGCGATGCCAACGTGGTGAGCCAGAAGGGATTGATAGAGATGTTCGACTCTACCATCGGCCGCTCTACAGTCCTCATGCCTTATGGTGGAGAACTTCAGCTTACCGAAACGCAGGTTTCAGTGCAGAAACTCCCTACAGACGGTTATACCGATACCGCGAGCATGATGGCATTCGGCTTCAACCCTGTGATTTCCAAGTGGAGCCCATACCACGGCGCCGCATATTCAATGATTGAGGCCTGCGCCAAAGTAGTTGCTGCCGGCGGCCATTTCGAGAAGATGAGATTCTCTTGCCAGGAGTATTTCGAGAGAATGACCCACGAGCCTGCGGTCTGGGGCAAGCCGATGAGTGCGCTCCTCGGTTCGCTGAAGATGCAGATCGCGCTCGGATTGCCGTCTATCGGCGGAAAAGACTCGATGAGCGGCACCTTCGAGCACATCAATGTCCCTCCGACATTGATATCCTTCGGTATCACTACTGTCAATGCTGGTAATGTCATTTCTCCTGAACTGAAATGGGAAGGCAACAAGCTCTGGCTTGTAAAACATACTCCGCTCAAGAACTATATGCCTGATGTAGAACAGCTTAAGCGCAACTGGGCATTCGTTGAGGAGCAGATTGAAAAGGGTAATGCGGTTTCTGCATGGGCTGTCGGCTTCGGCGGCGTTGCGGAAGGCCTCTGCAAGATGTCCTTCGGAAATTCATTCGGAGTGGATGTCAATGTCGCAGATGGAGACCTCTTCAATTACAGCTACGGTTCAATCATCATCGAAACCGAATCTGACATTGACTTCGAAAATGCACAATTGCTCGGTGTGGTTACTTCAGGCGTTGACGGAAATATTCGTATCAATGGCAAGAATATCCCGATGGATGCTCTGGTCGAGAGCGCATTTGACCGTTACGAGAAGGTTTATCCTGCAACGAGCACTCCTGACATGAAGCGTCTCCTGCCTAAGGGCATGGAAGGCGTCAAGCCGTTCAAGGCCAAGAAGCAGGATCTCAGATACAAGGGCGAGAAAATAGCGGAGCCGGTGGCTTACCTGCCGGTGTTCCCTGGAACAAACTGCGATTACGATACAGCAAAGGCATTCCGCAAGGCAGGCGCGAAGGTGAAGATGAGCGTGTTCCGCAATCTTACCGAGCAGGATGTGTTCGACTCCATCGATGAGATGAAGCGCAACATTGACGAGTGCCAGATTCTCATGTTCTGCGGCGGATTCTCTGCCGGCGACGAACCGGACGGAAGCGGCAAGTTCATTGCCAATGTCCTTAACAATGAGAAGATTGCGGCTGCTGTCGAGGCTCTCATCGCACGCGGCGGTCTCATCCTTGGAATCTGCAACGGATTCCAGGCTCTCGTCAAGTCGGGACTTCTTCCTTACGGACATCTCGGCTGTGTGACCAAGGATTCTCCTACATTGTTCAGAAACGATATCAACAGGCATATCTCACAGATTGCGTTCACCCGCGTCGCAAGTGTCAATTCACCTTGGCTTGCAGGTATGAATATCGGTGATACCTATGGTATTCCTGTCAGCCACGGAGAGGGTAAATTCGTTGTCAATGAGGAACTTGCCAAGGAACTCTTCGCGAATGGCCAGGTTGCATTCCAGTATGCCGAGCCTATCGACGAAGATGTTACAATGCGTTCTCCGAACAACCCTAACGGTTCGTACTATGCAATCGAGGGCATCATCAGCAAGAATGGCCAGATTCTTGGAAAGATGGGTCACTCGGAGCGTTATGAGAACAACCTGTTCAAGAACATTGCTGCAAATCTTGAGCAGCCGCTCTTTGACAATGCAGTGAAATATTTCAGAGGAGAGTAATGGAAAAGACTCAAATGATCCATAACGGCGTTTCCAAAAAGGTATATGCCACTGATGAGCCTGACAAGGTCATCATCCAATATACTGACGCCATTACGGCATATTACAAGATAAAGAAGGCTCTTATCAAGGATAAGGGATTGTACTGCAATGCTATCTCCAGCATGATTTTCAAACTGCTGGCCGATTCGGGAGTTCCTGTTCATTTCATTGAAAGAATCTCAGACACCGAGCAGATTTGCAGACGTGTGGACTCCATCGCCATGGAAGTCATTGTGAGAAACGTGATTGCCGGTTCGATGGCGCACCGCCTCGGAATGGATGAAGGGGTCGTTCCTGATGAGCCGGTGATAGATCTGTGCTACAAGTCAGAGGATTTGGGAGAGCCCCTCATCAATGACAGCCATGCCATCGCGCTTGGTCTTGTCAATAAGGCTGAACTTGCTGAGATTTACAGGCTTACGAGGAAAATCAATGATATCCTCGTTCCTGTGTTCCGTAAGATAGGCATCACTCTTGTGGACTTCAAGATCGAGTTCGGAAGACTACCTGACGGAACGATTATCCTTTCAGATGACATTACTCCGGACAGTGCCCGTTTCTGGGACATCGAGACAGGAATGAAACTGGACAAGGACCGTTTCCGTCACGACAATGGAAAGGTAGGTCAGGGCTACAATACTGTATATGAACGCCTTAAGGCTGAATTAAATGGCTGAATATGGAAATTAGAGATAAGATAATGAGCGGCATGGGCCTTGAAGGCGAGCCGTTCCGCGGACTGCATGAGGAGTGCGGCGTGTTCGGCGTATGGGGCGTGCAGGATGCGGCCGAGGTAACCTACTACGGCCTCCATTCCCTCCAGCACAGGGGCCAGGAAGGCTGCGGAATAGTTTCTGTCAATGCTGAAGGACATTTGCGCCGTGTGAAAGGCCTGGGCCTTGTCACAGAGGTGTTCAATAACGACAATCTTTCTGAACTTCAGGGAGATATGGCTATCGGACATGTCCGCTATTCTACGAGCGGAGGCGGTGGAATCGAGAATGTGCAGCCGTTCCTGTTCAGACATAATTCAGGGGATTTCGCATTGGCACACAATGGAAACATTGTGAACTCTGACTTGCTCAGGCACTATCTGGAGGACAAGGGAAGCCTTTTCCAGTCCACTTCAGACAGTGAAGTCCTGGCGCACCTTATAAAGAAGGATCCGCATGAGCGCAAGAAACCTCGTATCTATCCGATAATGGAGGCATTGAACATGATTGAAGGCGCTTTCGCCTTTGTCATCATGACTCAGAACAGGATTTATGCCTGCCGTGACAAATATGGCCTCAGACCATTGTCTCTCGGCAAGCTCGGGGACGGATATGTGGTCAGCAGCGAGACCTGTGCGTTCAGCACCGTCGGCGCAGAATTCATCAGGGACATTGAACCTGGTGAGATTATTACCATTGACCATCATGGTGTCAGGAGCAGCCGCTATTCCGAGTATCAGCGTCACGCCATGTGCGCGATGGAATACATTTATTTCTCGCGTCCGGACAGTGATATCGAAAATATGAATGTCCATACTTTCCGCAAAGAATCCGGAAAACTCCTGTTCAAGGAGTCTCCTATAGATGCTGACATCGTTGTCGGTGTGCCTGATTCAAGTCTCAGTGCTGCAATGGGTTATGCTGAGGCTAGCGGCCTGCCGTATGAGATGGGACTCATCAAGAACAAGTATATAGGAAGGACGTTCATCCAGCCGTCACAGGCGATGAGGGACAAGGGCGTGAAGATGAAACTTTCCCCTGTGAAGAGTATTGTGTCAGGAAAGAGGGTAGTGCTTATCGATGACTCGATTGTACGCGGTACCACTTCCAGAAGAATCGTCAGGATGCTCCGTGAGGCCGGTGCGACCGAGGTCCATGTGAGGATTGCCAGCCCTATGATCAAGTTCCCTTGCTTCTATGGCGTGGACATCTCCACTTATGATGAACTGCTCTGTGCCAGAAGGACTTTGGATGAGGCCCGACAGGCGATAGAAGCGGATACATTGGCCTTCCTTTCCGAGGAGTCCCTCTTCGAGGCCGGAAAGAGGAGTGACCTCTGTCTTTCATGCTTCAACGGAAATTATCCTACGTCCCTTTATGCCAGTTTCGATGAGGCTAACAAAGACGGCAAATTTTAGAAAATATAAAACATAAAATATTTACATCTATGGCAGTAGATTATGAAAAAGCGGGCGTAAGCCTTGAAGCCGGATACGATGTTGTAAGACGTATCAAGAAACATGTGGCTTCGACATCTCGTCTGGGCGTGATGGGTAACATTGGAGCATTCGGCGGAATGTTCGACCTTTCAGCTTTGAACATTAAGGAACCGATTCTCGTGAGCGGAACTGACGGTGTCGGAACCAAACTCAAACTCGCATTCGCGATGGACAAGCATGACACTATCGGCATTGACGCTGTCGCAATGTGTGTCAATGATGTTCTTGCTCAGGGTGCGGAACCTCTCTTCTTCCTTGATTATGTGGCAGTAGGAAAGAATATTCCTGCCAAGATCGAGGCTATCGTTTCAGGTGTCGCCGAGGGATGCCGTCAGGCTGGATGTGCGCTTATCGGAGGTGAGACTGCCGAGATGCCGGGTATGTATAGTGACGGAGAGTATGATATCGCCGGCTATACCACGGGAGTTGTCGAGAAGTCCAGACTCATTGACGGAACGAAGGTCAAGGTGGGTGATGTCCTCGTGGGAATCGCTTCTTCCGGTGTTCATTCCAATGGTTTCAGTCTTGTCCGCAAGATTTTCTCTGATGCGGCTCTTGATCTTCACAAGGTTTATCCTGAATTGGGTGACAAACCTCTCGGAGAGGTAGCATTGACCCCTACCAGAATTTATGTGAAACAGGTTCTGGATGTCATCAGGAACTGTGACGTCCATGGTGTTGCCCACATCACCGGCGGCGGATTCGATGAGAACATCCCTCGTATCCTTCAGGAGGGCCAGGGTATTCATGTGGATGAGGGAACTTGGGAGATTCTTCCTATTTTCCGTTTCCTGGAGAAGCATGGCAATATCGAGCATCGTGAGATGTTCAATATCTATAACATGGGTGTCGGAATGGTGCTTGCAATGGATGAGACTGAGGCCCGGAAAGCTATTGACATTCTCGCATCTCATGGAGACAAGGCTACTGTCATCGGCCGTGTGACCGATACTCCGGGCGTGGATATCGCTCTGCTGTAATTTGGTGTGGCGGGTCATATTGTGGCCCGCATGCTTTTTTGTGGCGGTGTCTCCAAGCGGAGACAAACCTCCATTTGCGCAGATACCCGGCAAGTTAGATGACTTGATAACTTGCGGAAAATGAATTAGTCGAATAGTTGTAATATAGTATTGAAATGAAAGCTTTAATCAGTGTTAGTGATAAGACCGGCGTTGTAGAATTCGCCAAAGGTCTGGTTGCTCTTGGATGGGAAATCCTTTCTACGAGCGGCACAATGAAACTCCTGAAAGAGTCAGGCGTTCCTGTTACAAGTGTTAGTGATGTTACCGGTTTTCCGGAAATCTGTGATGGTCGTGTGAAGACTCTCCATCCGAAAATCCACGGAGCCCTTCTTGCCCGTCGTGACATCCCTGAGCACATGAAGGAACTGAAGGACAATGGCATTGACACAATCGACCTTGTCTGCGTGAATCTTTATCCTTTCCGCGAGACCATCGCGAAGCCGGATGTGACAATGGAGGATGCTGTCGAGCATATCGATATCGGGGGGCCGTCAATGTTGCGCAGCGCTGCCAAGAACTGGGAGTCTGTGACCGTTGTCTGCAATCCTGCTGATTATGAGACCATTCTCTCTGAGATCAAGGCTGACGGAAATACTACCCGTGAGACTCGTCTGAAACTTTCTGCCAAGGCCTATACTCATACTGCAGAGTATGATATGGCTATTTCTACATATATGCGTGCACAGGCAGGTCTTCCTGAGAAGTTGTTCCTCGAGTATGACATGAAGCAGGAACTTCGCTATGGTGAGAACCCTCATCAGGAGGCCAAGTTCTTTGCAAGTACTGTAAAGGAGCCGTTCTCTCTTGCAACAGCAGAGCAGCTTAATGGCAAAGAGTTGTCTTACAACAATATCCAGGATGCCAATGCTACTCTGAATATTGCCCGTGAGTTCGATGAGCCGTTCTGCGTGGGCGTTAAGCACATGAACCCTTGCGGAAGCGCTACAGGAAAGACTATCGCAGAGGCATGGAAGAAGGCTTATGAGGCTGACAAGACCAGTATCTTCGGCGGTATCGTGGCTGCCAACAGGGAGATTGACCTTGAGACTGCACAGATGCTCAAGCCTATTTTCCTCGAGATTGTCATGGCACCTTCTTTCGCTCCTGATGCTCTCGAACTTCTCTGCACCAAGAAGAATCTTCGTGTTCTGAAGGTCGATATGACTAAGGACAATGTTGTCCGCAAGCAGTATGTGAGCATGAATGGCGGTATGCTGGTTCAGGACAGGGATATCAATACCAAACCGGTTTCTGCTGACCAGTGTGTTACCGAGGCCAAGCCGACTGCCGGGCAGCTTGAGGACCTCGAGTTCGCATGGAAGATTGTCAAGCATGTGAAGTCCAATGCCATCGTGGTTGCCAAGAATGGTATGACTTATGGCGTCGGTGCAGGTCAGATGAACCGTATCGGTTCTGCTGAAATCGCTATGAAACAGGCTCAGAATACATTGAAGGAAGAGGGTAAAGATATTATGACTGAGGGGCTTGTGCTCGCTTCTGATGGCTTCTTCCCATTCAATGATTGCGTGGCTCTTGCTGCAGAGTATGGTATCAAGGCTATCGTTCAGCCTGGCGGAAGTATCCGTGACGAAGATTCTGTTAAGCTTGCCAACGAGAAGGGTATCACCATGCTCTTTACCGGTGAGCGTCATTTCAAACATTAGTAGTTATGACTGATTGCAATATCCCGCACAGGGCCAAGGTCCTGGTTGTCGGAGGTGGCGGAAGAGAGCATGCCATCGTGGATGCTCTTTCCCGTTCATCCAGGGTGGAGAAGATTTTTTGTGCTCCGGGCAATGCCGGTATAGCACGTCAGGCCAAGTGTGTTCCGCTCGAGGATACTCAGGTGGATGAACTTGCGGAATTCGCTGAGAATGAAGGCATTGACCTTACTGTCGTAGGTCCAGAAGTTTCTCTGGCTGCCGGTATCGTGGATGAGTTCGAGTCCCGCGGGCTGAAGATTTTCGGCCCTTCGAAGGCTGCTGCCCGTATCGAGTCCAGCAAGGATTTCGCCAAGTCGCTGATGGCCAAATACAATGTCCCTACCGCGGCTTACCGCACTTTTTCTGACTACAATGAGGCTCTCGCTTATGTCAATGCCGGAAAGCTTCCTATTGTGCTGAAGTATGACGGTCTTGCTGCCGGCAAGGGTGTTGTCGTAGCTGAAACTCTCGAGGAAGCTGATGCGGCATTGAAGGATATGCTTCTGGATGACAAGTTCGGTCACGGCAGGGTAGTGGTGGAGGAGTTCCTCACCGGTCCTGAGTTTTCTCTCCTTTGTTTTGTCAATGGTTCTGAGGTGGAGCCTATGGTTCTCGCCCAGGATCACAAGAGGGCTTTTGACAATGATGAGGGCCCGAATACAGGTGGCATGGGTGCCTATACTCCGCTTCCTTTCATCACTGAGCAGGATGAGGTTTATGCACTTGAGCATGTCATGAAGCCTATCGCTTCCGGCATGGTTTCAGAAGGTATTCCGTTCCGCGGTGTGCTTTATGGCGGCCTTATGAAGACTCCTGACGGAATCAAGGTTATCGAGTTCAACTGCCGTTTCGGCGACCCTGAGACCGAGGTTGTCCTTCCTCGTCTGGAGTCGGATATTTTCGAGATTTTCTGGGCTGTTGCCAACAAGACTCCTATGCCTCTTACCAAGTGGTCTTCTTATGCTGTTCTCGGTTTCGTTCTTGCGTCCAAGGGTTATCCCGGTTCGTACAAGAAGGGTTTCGAGATTAAGGGTGTAGATGAGGTTCTCAAGGACCCTTCTGTCCGTGTTTATCACATGGGTACGTCTCTCAAGAAGTTTGAGGGCGAGGGTCATGAGGCTTTCGACAAGGCAGGTCATTCTCTTGTTACCAATGGCGGTCGTGTACTGATGGTGCTTGCTTCTGCCCCGTCTTTGCAGGAGGCTCATGACAAGGCACTTGAGGCTGTCGGGAAGATCGATTGCGAGAATCTGTTTCATAGGACGGATATAGGGCATTGGGCATTTGAGGCGTGAGCCTCAAATATCCAATGCTCGTAACCCCCCTCAATCCCCCAGGAGGGGGACGATCGGGGCTTCGTGCGCACCAACGCTCGGTGGCCGGCGCTTCGCTGTTCTCCGCCCGGCGTCTGATGACGCCTGGTGACCTTGCCCACTATGGCCACTGTGGCTATAGTGGTTGCCTTGGGGAGTGGTGGCGGGACGGTGCCACGGGAGTGATATGGAAAGTATTGGTTATCAGGCTGTTATAAAATTGAGTGTGGATTTGTGGCTAAAAAATGGCCGTAAATCCACACTGATGCTAGAATGGTGTCTGATTATCAATGCGTTATGGTTTGTGGCGTGGCGCCGTCCGGCAAGACGTAACTCCGGAGACGCTTACGACTGCTGGATGCATGTCCCTGCTTAACCGCATTGACGTTTATGAAAAGACAGTTCGGGTGCAACAACTTGCACAACCGATTATAAAACGGAATATTATGATAATAACAATTGCCAGACAATGCGGATGCCGTGCACTTAATGTCGGCGAAATACTGGCCAGGCATTACGGCATACCGCTTTACACTAGAAAAAGCCTGATGGCAAAGGCAAAAGAAATGGGAATCCTTGATGAAATGACAAGTTTCTTCGAGGAAAGACCTGTTGATGAACTCATGTCAGCTATCTCCGAATTCCCGTTCGAGAGGACAGCTGTAAGAGAAAAATTTCGCAGCGCGTTCATGAAAATGATTGGAAATGAGGACTGTATAATAATCGGTCGATGCGGAAACTTTATCTTCAGCGATAGAGAAGACCTGGTGACCATATTCCTGCACGGCAAACTGTCCGACAGAATTGTCAATGCAGCAGAAGAGGAAAACCTTAGTCTGGCCGAGGCCGAAGACTTCGTCCACACGACAGACGACTGCAGAGTCACTTATCACAGTTTCTATACCGGACTCAGCTGGGGATACGCCCCGGAATACGACATCTGCATTGACACCTGCCGACTCGGGACGGAAAAGACAGCTGCTATAATAGAAAATTATATATCCAACTTATGAAATTCGTTATTCAGTTTCTGATAGTCATCGGATTCTCCTTCCTGGGCGAATTCCTTCACTATCTCATTCCGCTGCCGATACCCGCAAGCATCTACGGAATAGCCCTCCTGTTCGCTGCCCTTGAATGCAAACTTTTGAAGGTCAATGATATCCGAGAGGTCAGTTCATTTCTTATCGCAGTCATGCCAATGATGTTCATCCCCGCAGCCGTGGGATTGATCACATCTTGGGACATTATCAGCTGCTCACTTGTGAAATACGTAATAGTGACGTTTGTCACCACATTTGTCGTGATGGGTGTTTCAGGTCTTGTTACCCAGACCGTAATTCGTAGAGGAAAAACCAAATGAAAGAATTATTTACAGAATCAGTATTCTTCGGAGTGCTGATAAGTCTTGGCTCATACTTTTTGGGTGTGTGGCTAAAAGAGAAAACCAAGTGGTCACTCATGAACCCGCTTCTGGTATCCATAATAATGGTAATTGCGATACTCCTTTGCACCGGAGTGAGTTACGACTCCTATATGAAAGGAGCCAACTTCATCGGATATCTGCTTACACCTGCAACAATCTGTCTTGCAGTGCCTTTATATCAGCAGGTGGAACTGTTGAAGAAAAACTATAAGGCAGTTTTGGCAGGGATATGCTCGGGAGTGCTGTCCAGCATCCTGTCTGTAATAGCATTGGCCTTCATCCTGCATTTTGACCATGCTTCATACGTTACATTCCTGCCCAAATCCATCACGACCGCCCCACCACCCCCCCCCCCCCCGCCATTGGTATAGGTGTGTCAGAAGAACTTGGAGGCTATGTCGCTGTGACAGTGGTGGTTATTGTCATAACAGGCGTAATCGGCAATGTGTTTGCCGAGAAATTCCTGAAACTGCTGCATATAGAAGAACCTATAGCAAAGGGCATAGCAATCGGCTCCTCATCTCACGCAATCGGAACTACGAAAGCAATGGAAATGGGAGCCATAGAAGGCGCGATGAGCAGCCTGTCAATAGTCGTCAGCGGAATATTGACGGTATTCTTCGCATCGTTCTTTGCCGGAGTAATCTAGTAACCTTCAAAAAACAACCTGGCATTCTGGTGTCTTTCCTGGCTGGAGCACAGCTCTAGACCTGACAGACACCTTGCTAAATCGTGAAATCAAGGCAGGACCTGACGGCAGTGAACGGGCGGACACGGCTGTTGGCAACGGCAACATGAGCCGGATGAATGGCGTATCCCTTGAGAGCCTCCTCAGATTCGAGGGTGCAGTCCAACATGAGATCGGCATTGGAAGATGCCAGCCTGCCGTCAATCTGAACCTTGATGTCAATGAGACCGGGAACGACTCCCTTAAGTGATTCCAGACCCTCCTTGATGGAAGCTTTGACGGAAACCTTTTCTTCTTCGGACAATGTGTCTTTCAGTGTCCACAAAATGATATGCTTTACCATAGTATGAATTATTTACGAACCAAGTGTCGCAAAAATAACAAATACTATGTGTTTTACCAATACTTTTCTTCAGCCGTTCCATTGGTGGCAAAGTCGCTCCAGCCACTTGTGGAACGGTCTTTGATAGACGTGAAGTCCTAATCTCAAGTTTTATTTCCTCAAATAAACTACAACATTATGGCTAAACTTAGCAAAAAAACCATTTTTGGCATCGTCACTGTGGCTGTTCTTGCTGCAGTCGTGCTCGTCATTTTCTTGAGACCAAGACATGTTGAAGAGATTCTTCCTATAGTCGGAGTGGATACCGTCAGGACACGTAACGTGGAAGTTTACGGAGAATTTCCGGGAAAGATCCGCGCCCAGCGGTTCGTGGAAGTCAGGGCAAGAGTCGAAGGCTATCTCGAAAAAATGATGTTCGCAGAGGGAACTTACGTAAAAAAAGACCAGATACTCTTTATCATTGACCCGAAACAATATAAGGCTCAGGTGGACAGGGCTGAAGCTCTGGTGACTAAAAACAAGGCGATAGCGCTCAAGGCGGAGCGGGACCTTGCCAGAATCAAGCCTCTCTTCGAACAGAAAGCTGCGAGCCAGCTGGACCTTGACAATGCAATTGCGGCGTATGAAAGTGCCAAGGCTGATGTCCATGTCAGTGAAGCGAACCTGACCGAGGCCAAACTGGCATTGAGCTACACCACAGTGCGCTCACCTATAAGCGGTTACATCACTGAAAGGCACGTTGATATCGGTACGTTGGTGGGTCCGGGAGCGCAGTCTCTCCTTGCCAATGTCGTGAAGAGTGATACCGTATTGGTGGAATTCAAGATGACCGACCTTGACTATCAGAAATCCAAGGCAAGAAACGTAAATCTCGGTCAGAAAGATACCAGCCGTCATTGGAATCCGTATGTGACTATAACAATGGCAGACAAGTCCCAGTATAAATTCAAGGGCCTGGTGGACTTTGCCGACCCTCTAGTTGATGCGAAATCCGGAACATTCTCTGTCCGCGCCGAGATGCCGAACCCTGACAGGGAACTCCTCCCTGGACAGTTTACCAATGTCAGAGTGCTCCTGGATGTACGGGAGAATGCCGTAGCAGTGCCTACAAAAGCGATTACCATCGAGAAAAGCGGCTCGTTTATCTATGTGGTGAAGCCTGATGCGACAGTAGAGAAGCGTTTTATCCAGACGGGACCTGAAGTGGAAAATGTCACTATGGTTGAACGCGGATTGAAAGCAAACGAAGTCATTGTAGTGGAAGGCCAGCACAAACTCTCTCATGGGAACAAGGTGGAATCAGTCCCTTATGTCCAGGCCGAGGAACTTGAATAAACAACATATATGAAATCGGATTTTTTCATTGACAGGCCGGTCTTCTCGACTGTCATATCTATTATAATCGTACTGGTAGGACTGATTGGATTGACACTGCTCCCGGTGGACCAGTATCCTAAAATCGTCCCTCCTGTAGTCAGTGTCTCCACATCATACCCTGGCGCCAACTCACAGACTGTCTCCCAGGCGGTAGCCACGCCTATCGAACAGTCATTGAACGGTACTCCAGGTATGCTCTATATGGAGTCGACCAACTCCAACAACGGATGGTACTCGGCAACATTGACCTTCGACATTTCGACAGACCCGGACATCGCTGCGGTTGAGGTCCAGAACAGGGTGAAGCTGGCGGAGTCCAGGCTTCCGGCCGAGGTCGTGCAGAACGGCATATCCGTGGAAAAGGAATCGTCCAGCAAACTGATGACGATTACCATCATGTCGGACGACCCGAAATTCGATGAGGTTTACCTCAGCAACTATACGACATTGAACATCCAGGACAGACTTAGGCGAGTGCCGGGTGTCGGAGGCGTTTCCAATGTCGGAGGACGTTACTATGCGATGCAGATATGGGTGCAGCCTGACAAGATGGCCAGCCTCGGAATCACCGTGAAGGATCTGCAGAGCGCATTGAAAGACCAGAACCGCGAGGCGGCGGCCGGAGTCCTTGGCCAGCAGCCTATTACGGACGTGGACATAACCATTCCGATTACCGCGCCCGGTCGTCTGTCCTCTGTGGAAGAGTTTGAGAACATCGTGGTCCGTACTGGCGAAGACGGCTCCATCATCCGCCTGAAGGATTGGGGCCCGCGTATCGCTGGAGGCCCAGTCGTACAATACCGAGAGCGGAATCAATGCCCGCAATGCGGCCGTTGTCAATGTCTATATGCTCCCCAGTGCCAATGCCATGGAGGTCGCTGAAAACGTCAGGGCTGAGATGAAAGAAATCAGTGCAGGTTTCCCTGAAGGAATGTCATACAACATTCCGTTCGACATGACCACATACATCTCCGAGTCCATCCAT
>ERZ780005.139-NODE-139-length-19026-cov-3.5681_pt1 | contig 19026 bp, 14 predicted proteins | sample MGYA00511874_ERZ780005 | MGnify/ENA primary metagenome ERZ780005 (study PRJEB29588, sample SAMEA2150310) | human gut metagenome | biome: human gut; feature: human-associated habitat; material: faeces | place: Denmark | collected 2008/2010 ...
TGAAATCACAGAAATGTGGACATGTTATGCCGGCATGAATCATCCGTCCAAATTGACAATAATTCATTTCTCAAAAGAGCAAATTTTCTTACCTTTACAGAGATAATGATGCACGACATGATATCAGGCCACCGACAACGGCTTCCCAGAACTGACGCGCTATCTGCGAACCGTCATTACGGTAAAATAAGGAAGCGTTCAAGGATTACTAACGTTGCACGAACAACAAATTTAATAATATGAACAAAGTAACTGCGATTGTATGTGCTGGATTGTGTGCCATTCCTATGGCGGCACAGCCACAGCTGAACAAAAACAACATTGACGAAGTACTCAAGGCTATGACACTTGAGGAAAAAGCCTCTCTTCTGGTCGGAGCGGGCTGGGGAAGTGTTGCGGCCGGCTCGATGACGGCTTTTGACGAATCCACAGTGCCAGGAGCTGCCGGAACAACCCGTGCGATTCCACGTCTGGGAATTCCTCGGACAGTACTTGCAGACGGCCCTGCCGGACTTCGCATAAACCCTATCAGGGAAGGTGACAGCAAGACCTATTACTGCACCGGTTTCCCGGTAGGAACCGTAATGGCATCCACTTGGAATGCCCCTCTGGTACAGCAGCTTACGACTGCAATGGGCGAAGAGGTGAAAGAATATGGCGTGGATGTCCTTCTGGCACCTGGCCTGAATCTCCACAGAAACCCGCTCTGCGGGCGTAACTTCGAATATTATTCAGAAGACCCTCTCCTTACTGGAAAAATTGCGGCCGCTTATGTGAATGGTATCCAAAGCAACGGCGTGGGCGTAAGTGCAAAGCATTTCGCCGGAAACAACCAGGAGACCAACCGTCTCAAGGCCGATTCCCGCATCAGCACAAGAGCACTCCGCGAGATGTATCTGAAAGGCTTCGAAATCGTAGTGCGCGAGTCTCACCCTTGGACTGTCATGTCATCATATAATAAGCTCAATGGTGTCTATGCTCAGGAAGACCGCGAACTCCTCACCACAATCCTCCGCGACGAGTGGGGCTTCGACGGCATCGTGATGACAGACTGGACCGGAACCAGAAACACCACTGCGCAGGTACACGCGCAGAATGACCTCATGGAACCGGGCAACGAGGAGCAGATCGAGAATATTGTCAATGCAGTAAAGGATGGCAGCCTTGATATCGCTGACGTGGACAAATGCGTGCGCAACATGCTGGAATACATCGTCCGTACCCCACGTTTCAACAAATACAAGTTCTCCAATGCTCCTGAACTTGAAGCTCATGCTGAACTCGTCCGCAAGGCGGCTGCTGAGGGCTTGGTTCTTCTTAAGAATGATGCATCCGTCCTTCCTATGAAAGATGTGAAGAACGTGGCTCTCTACGGAGTAGGTTCTTACGACTTTGTTGCAGGCGGTACAGGTTCGGGAAATGTGAACAAGCCATATATCCGCAACATTGCAGAAGGACTTGAGGCTGACGGCTTTGCAGTGGATAAGGACATCCGCGAATGGTACGAGCAGTACATCAAGTTCTCTAGACTTGACGCGAAGAATTCTTCGACCAATCCTTTCAGCATCCTTCTCGGCGAAGCTGTAGTAGGCGAGTTGAATGTAAACAGGGCTTTCATTGACAGGAAAGTCGCTTCTACTGACATCGCAGTTCTCACAATCACCAGAAATGCAGGTGAGGGTGCAGACCGCAGAAGCGTTGACGGCGACTTCACTCTTACAGGCCGCGAACGCGAACTCCTCCAGAACCTCTCGGATGCATATCATGCTGCAGGCAAGAAAGTTATCGTTGTCCTCAATATCGGTGGCGTCATCGAGACCGCTTCATGGAAACACATTCCGGATGCTATCCTCCTCGCCTGGACCCCTGGTCAGGAAGGCGGCTATACAGTAGCAGGCGTTCTCTGCGGCAAGTCATATCCATCAGGAAAACTCCCTATGACATTCCCTGTCTCATACTTCGATATCCCTTCATCATTCAACTTCCCTTACAACTACACGGGCCGTCCGGCGATGAATCCGTTCACAACCAGTAAGCAGACCATGAAGGAAATAAAGGATGTGGACTATGTAGATTACAACGAGGATATCTGGGTAGGATACCGTTACTTCAATACCATCGGCAAGCAGGTTTCATATCCGTTCGGATTCGGTCTCTCTTACACCACATTCGAGTACAGCAACCCTGTAGTGAAGGTGGGCAAGGACGGAAACGTAACTGCTTCTATTACAGTACGCAACAATGGTTCTGCAGCCGGTAAGGAGGCAGTCCAGATCTATGTCGCAGCACCTGACGGAGGTCTCGTTAAACCGGCAATGGAACTCAAGGCATTCGCCAAGACCCGCGAGCTCAAACCGGGCGAAAGCGAAGTATTGTCAATGACAATCGACCCTTATACCCTGGCATCTTTCAATGAGACTGCTTCAAGGTGGGAAACAGCTGCCGGCACATACAATGTGAAGTTCGGTGCATCTTGCGAAGATATACGTGCCAATGCTGCTTTCAAGCTTGCAAAGGCCATGACCTGGGATGTGAACCGTGTTATGGAACCTAAAGTGGAACTGAACATACTGAAAGTGAAATAGGTTGCACAATTCTGACCTGAAACCACGATAACACACACAATTTTTCCGCTCCCTCGTGCGTTTCGCACGGGGGAGTTTTGCTTTGTAAATCCTCCGTATTTTTGATAAAGTGCGATTTCATTTGTAATTTTGTGAGTTGTTAGGAATTATGCGTAAAAAGACGCCTCGGACAAGAGAATTCCACAAAGATGATATTGATTGAAACCTGACATTTGATATGAGCGGAAATTACACAGAAGAAAAGAAATACATTATAGAGTCGGAAGTCCCATGCTATGATGTCGATTCGAATATGGATTTGAAGCCGGCAGCCTTTATGGACATGGCTCAGGAAATAGCTTATCAAGCAGCGACGGCACTCGGATTCGGATATGACGCACTCCAGACGGAGGGAAAAGCCTGGGTATTGTCAAGGATGCACTTCGACTTCATGCGACATCCTAAATGGCGTGAGTCCGTGAAGCTCTCCACATGGCACAAGGGACCTTACGGCCCGTTCTATCTCAGGGACTTTACATTGGAAAGCCCTGACGGAGAGATGCTTGTGCGCGGAACAAGTTCGTGGGTGATTATAGATGTCGCCAACAGGACCATGTGTCGTACTGCCGAAATCATGGAGATGATACCTGAGGATACGATATGTCATGACAATGCCATCGAAAGGCCTGCCGACAAGGTCGTGATGCCTCGTGGCGTGACACCGGAACCTGCAGGAGTCCACAAGGTGGAATTTTCCGATGTCGATCTGCTCGGTCATACGAACAATGCCAGATATGTCGTATGGGCGATGGATTGCATTGACTTCGAGGAACTTAAGCATAAGGTCGTGAAATCATTGACAGTCAATTTTATTCATGAAACCAGGCCTGGCGAGGAAGTCGTCCTCGAAAAGGTACGCACTGAAACTGAAAACGGGGACATAACGTATGTCATAGAAGGCAAGACCGGAGACAAGGCCTGCTTTATCGTGAAAATTAATTTGTAACCAACTATAAATATCTATTTATGCGAGATTTGTTCTTGGGCACCGGTATTGCGCATACCATCCTGCTCTTCGCTACTGTGATTGCAATCGGCCTGTATCTGGGACGATTCAAATTCAAGGGCATCTCCATCGGCTCCACATGGATTCTGTTTATCGGCATTCTGCTTAGCCACTTCGGCTTCAGAGGTGACCCGCACATCCTTTCATTCATGAAGGACTTCGGTCTTATCCTGTTTGTATTCAGTATCGGACTTCAGGTAGGCCCGGGATTCTTCCATTCATTCAGGAAAGGAGGACTTACGATGAACATGCTTGCAGTAACACTCGTCATGCTTGCAGTCCTTGTGACATACGTCATCCATCTTGTCACGGGAGAAGATCTGCACACGATGACAGGTGTGATGTCTGGTGCCGTTACCAATACACCTGGCCTCGGTGCTGCCCAGCAGACCCTTTCTGATGCAATGATTGCTGAAGGTTCTTCACAGGATGCCGCTACAGCCGCTACATCTGCTATCGCGTCAGCTTACGCCGTCTCATATCCTATCGGTGTGCTCGGAGTTATCTTCCTTCTCATTTTCTTCAAGGCCATTTTCAATGTTGACCTTAATAAAGAGAAAGAGGAACTCGATGATGAGGGCAAGCTCGGAACAGGAGCGATACGTGCAAGTTTTGCGGTCAAGAATCCTGCCATCTTCGGAAGAAAAATCGGTGACGTAACCAAGGACAATGGCGACAGGTTCGTCATTTCCAGAGTCCTTAGAAACGGTGAGCTCTGTGTCCCTTCTTCAGATCTGGTCTTGAAAGAGAATGATAGACTTCTTATCGTGACGTCCCCTGACGCTGAAGACCTCGTCAAGATTCTCTTCGGTGACGAAATCGAGATGTCTTACAAGGAGTGGGATAGCGAGGGCAACAATATGGTCGTGAAGAAAATCACGGTTACCAAGTCATCCATTACAGGCCGAAGCCTCAGAGATCTGAATGTCAGGTCAATATACGGAGTGACCATTACCCGTGTGTTCCGTTCAGGAGTAGAACTCGTGGCCAGACCGGACCTCTATCTCCACGTGGGAGACAGCCTTCTTGCAGTTGGACCTGAAGATGCTATGGACAAGGTCGCAGGACTCTTCGGAAACAAGGCTGCCAGCCTCAGCCACCCTAACCTCATTCCTATCTTCTTCGGAATCGTGGTCGGTGTAATCTTCGGAAGCCTTCCTATCAAGTTCCCTGGAATTCCTCAGCCTATCAAGCTCGGACTTGCCGGCGGACCTCTCATCATTGCCATCCTGCTCGGCTATTTCGGACCTAAGCTCAAGATTACGACTTATACGACATTGAGTGCGAACATGATGATCAGGGAAATAGGTATTTCATTCTTCCTTGCAGCCGTGGGACTCGGAGCCGGAGAGAACTTCATCAGTTCTATCGTGAACGGAGGTTACTGGTGGATTCTCTATGGTGCGCTTATAACATTGGTACCTGTCACCTGCGTCGTGCTTCTTGGAAGACTCGTGTTCAAACTGAATTTCTATCAGATTTGCGGTCTCATCTCCGGTGGAACCACAAACCCTCCTGTACTCGCCTTCTCTCAGGAAGTTTACGGAACAAACTATCCTTCAATCAGTTATGCTACCGTATATCCTCTGACAATGTTTATGCGAGTTCTGATGGCCCAGCTTATAATATTGTTTACGTTGTAAACTTTTACAATACAATGTTTGAATTGCTTTATCCTGGCTCACCTGCTCCGGTCCTCCCGAAGCAGGTGGCCGGTGTTTCTGAAGAGGCGGTTGTCAATGCTGCCGAGATGCTGCCGATCGTGAGGGAGAACGGCCTGGTCTATGCCCAGGCGACCAGGGCATACTGCCACGGCGGCTCAATGCTTCTTCACCCCGTTGTCCACCTGCATATCATCAACAGGTTCGACCAGCTTTATCTCCAGAAACGCTCCATGAAGAAAGACCTTCTTCCCGGAATGTGGGATACGGCCGTAGGCGGCCATGTGGATTATGGTGAATATATCTCTGAGGCACTATTCCGCGAGTCATCAGAAGAACTGAAATTCACGGAGTACAATCCGATTTGGCTCGGCAACTATGTTTTCCACAGCAATGTGGAATGTGAACTTGTCAATATCTTCGCGGCCGTAGGTAATTTCACCCCTCAGCCGGACCTTGACGAGGTCGAGGAAGGACGTTACTGGCCAATGGAAGAAATCGAAGAAAATATTGGAAAATCCATTTTTACACCTAACTTTGAAAGTGAGTTCCGGAGAATAAGAAAGTCTCTGGAAGCATTATTATAAAACGCTATCACGATGGCCACATTCAAGATTTTGTCAGGAGTCCCTCTTAACAGTACTCCTGATTTGCGCAAAGCCGCAGACTCATTGACAGAGGATTTTATTCTCATAAATACCAAGCCATTCCCATATGAGCTCGGCTATCTGGCGCTTGAGCGCTTTGCCGAAGTCGCAGAGTACACAGGCGCAGATATGCTCTATTCGGATCATTATGAGATAGTTCCGGGACCGGACGGGAAGGACGAAAGACGCAGACATCCTGCTATCGAATGTCAGCCTGGAGCACTCCGAGACGATTTTGACTTCGGCCCGCTGGTAGTTTTCAGGTCAAGCTCTTTCCTCAAGGCGGTAGCCGAACTCGATGAGAATGACGTATATGGAGCCATGTATGACCTCCGTCTCAGGATGGACAAGAAAATCCACATCGGGGAGTATCTTTATACATCAGTCGAGACCGACCTCAGAAAGTCAGGCGAGAAACAGTTCGACTATGTCGATCCTAAGAACCGCGCGGTGCAGATAGAAATGGAAAGAATCTGTACAGACTATCTCAAACGTATCGGCGCATATATCGCCCCGGGCTTCAAGAAAGTCGAACTCGACCCGGACATGAAGTCAGATGTGCTCGCTTCAGTGGTCATCCCTGTCTTCAACAGAGTCCGCACCGTGGCCGATGCCGTGAAGAGCGCACTCTCACAGAAATGCGACTTCGATTTCAATGTCATCGTGGTGGACAACCATTCTACCGACGGCACGTCCGAGATTCTCGCATCCATAGACGACCCTAGGCTCGTTGTCATTGTCCCTGAGAGATTTGACCTCGGAATCGGCGGATGCTGGAACATGGCCGTACACGACAGCCGTTGCGGAACCTACGCTCTGCAGCTCGACAGCGATGACGTCTATATGGACGAAAATACTCTTCAGAAAGTTGTGGACAAATTCCGTGAGGAAGGCTGCGGAATGGTCATCGGCTCATACATGATGACCAACTTCGACATGAAGCCGATACCCCCGGGAGTCATTGACCATAAGGAATGGACAGATGAAAACGGTAGAAACAATGCGCTCAGAGTCAATGGTTTGGGCTCGCCTCGCGCTTTCTATGTGCCGTTCCTCAGGAAGATAAATCTCCCTAACGTAAGTTATGGCGAAGACTATGCGGTCGGCCTCCGAATCAGCCGCGAGTACCGCATCGGACGAATCTATGAGCCGATTTACTGCTGCCGCAGATGGGAAGGCAACTCCGACGCAGCGCTCGACATCGTAAAAGTCAATGCCAACAATCTTTACAAGGATGCTATCCGCACATGGGAACTCCAGGCAAGACTTGCCATGAGTGACGCGGAGAAGAATCTGTAGTGAAATACAGGCTGGTACCTAATGACAGCCGGGCTTCGGCCGGACAAAGCACAGGGAATACAATTATGGACAATATCATTGACAAGTTCGTCCTTGACCAGCTTTCTGTCTGGCCGATGGCGGCATCTAATTTCAGGGACCTCAAGAATGTCGAGACCAGAAGTCTGGAAGTCGGCGGGCTTGAGGTAAGGCTTCAGCACAATCCTGCGAGAATCAGGTCTTCAGCGGCCAAAGTGGACAAGGCTTCGCTTCAGGCCAGGAAATGCTTCCTTTGCAGCGAAAACCGTCCGCAGGAGCAGATATCTATGGAGTTCGAGGGCCGTAAGGGCAGGAAATACAACATCCTCATAAACCCTTATCCGATTTTCCCTGAGCATCTTGTAATAGCGAGAAATACTCATGTGCCTCAGTCCATCTGGCACAGGCTACCTGATATGACGGATCTTGCAAGGCATCATCCGTCATTCACTATTTTCTATAACGGACCGAAATGCGGTGCCTCGGCACCTGATCATTTCCATTTCCAGGCATGCCCGAGAGGCCTTATGCCATTGGAAAATGACATTGATAGGCTCCTTGACGAAAAAAAAGCAGGAAAATCTGCAGAAACATTGACCTGGCTCACTTCGGTTCAGGATGCGGAACTCTTTCATTATGACAAGTTTACAAAGGGTGTCTTTGTTCTGGCCGCGACGACTTCGAAGTCCATGGCAAAGCTGTTCTACAGGCTTTTGGACTGTCTGCCGCAGAGGGAAGACGAGACCGAGCCGATGTTCAATCTGCTGGCATGGTACAAGCCGAAGCCTTCCCAGAAGATTTCCGGAATATCCCACGGAAGGTTCGGAGAATATAGGGCAGTGCTGCTGGCCAGGGACAAGCACCGCTCCCATCATTATTTCACGGATGGTCCCGACCACCTGACCATGAGCCCCGGCTGCGCTGACATGGCAGGACTCTTCATCGTTCCAAATACCGATGATTATCAGAAACTTGATCCGTCAATGCTGGAGAGTATGCTTTCGGAGGTTTCCATCAGCGGAGATACCGAAAGAAATGTCATACGAAAACTTACCAGAAGCCAGCAGGAGGTCCATGTCGGCATAATGTCCGGCAAAGAAATCGAATTCGAAATTATCTCGGACGGTGCCGGAAGGCAGAAAGTCGTCTATGAAAACGGACGTATATCCTACAACGGAGTGCTTTACGACGAGCTGACCTTCGATGCCCAGACGATGTCTGCGATGTTCGCAGAGCCTACGTTCATCCTCTATGGGGTGACCATCGGTGTGGATTTCCATTGGGAAAGGAGACAGACCCAGAAATTCGCCGGCACCCTGAAATTCATCGTCGAGGACGACCATATTGTCGCTGTCAATGTCATTGGCGCGGAAGATTATCTTCTCAGCGTGATATCCTCCGAGATGAAAGCCTCGGCGTCACTTGAATTCCTGAAAGCCCATGCCGTCATTTCCAGGTCATGGCTCATGGCCCAGATAATGTCCCGCAGCCGGCACGAACATGATGCCAAACCATCTGTAAAAGAGGACTTTACGGATGAAAACGGGGTGCGCCATCTGGTGTGCTGGCAGGACAGGACAGACCACAGGCTATTCGATGTCTGCGCAGACGACCATTGCCAGAGATATCAGGGATTGACGATGGCAGTGGGCGAGAACGTCCGCAAGGCCATCGACCAGACCTGGGGCGAAGTCCTCATGTATAACGGCAAAGTCTGCGATGCGCGCTTCTCCAAATGCTGCGGCGGTATGATGGAGCGCTTCAGCACCTGCTGGAACGACACCGACTTCCCGTATCTGGAGGCCGTGCCGGACATGCCTACCGCAGACGCGGAGACGATACCTGACCTGACGGTCGAGGCCAATGCAGAAAAATGGATTATGGGAGGGGTCAATGCTGAAGAGGATTCTTTCTGTAACACTTCCGACCACAAGGTCCTCTCACAGGTTCTGAACGATTACGACATGGAGACCGCGGACTTCTTCAGATGGAAACAGGAGTACGACAGGGCGGAACTTTCTGAAATCTTCCGCTCAAGATCCGGAATCGAAATAGGCACGATTACAGGGCTCAAACCTCTTAAGCGTGGCCCGTCCGGAAGGATAATGCTTCTCGAAGTGACTGGAACTGAAGGTTCTGCAGTAATTGGCAAAGAATTGACAATCAGAAAGTTCCTTTCCAGGTCTCATCTGAAGAGCTCAGCCTTCATCGTCAAGGAAGACGGAAACAAGATAACATTCTACGGGGCCGGATGGGGGCATGGAGTAGGCCTTTGCCAGATAGGCGCGGCCGTCATGTCCATAAGAGGATACAAGTACAAGGATATCCTCTCGCATTATTATCCCGGCAGCATATGCTCCGTAATGACAACATTGAACAATAACTGATTATGAACAATACACGACTCAAATCACCATGGCGGTGGATTCCGACATTGTACTTTGCGGAAGGAATACCATATTTCATTGTCAACAACATATCGGTGACCATGTTCACGAAGATGGGCGTACCGAATGGCGAAATGGCGCTGTTCACCAGCCTTCTCTATCTTCCATGGACATTGAAGCCGCTCTGGAGCCCGCTTGTGGATATATTCAGGACCAAGAGATGGTGGATCGTGATGATGCAGATTATCATGTCGGCGGCATTCGTCTTGCTCACATTCAGCATCCCTCATCCTTCCAATGAAGTCATCGACGGAATGAACACGCCTATATCAATGTTTACTTTCACATTGATTTTGTTCGTGATAACAGCCTTTGCCTCGGCTACACATGACATCGCGGCAGACGGCTTCTACATGATTGGCCTGGACCATGGACAGCAATCCTTCTTCGTCGGCATCCGAAGCACATTCTACAGACTCTCTTCCATTTTCGGACAGGGAGTCCTCGTGGTTATCGCCGGTCTGCTGGAAGAAAAGACGGGAAATATCCCTATGGCCTGGATGCTCACTATGGCGACAACTGCCGTATTGTTCTCATTGATAACATTATATCATACCTTTGCGATTCCGCGTCCTTCGGGCGACAAGCCTGTCAATGAATCCGGAGGTTCTTTCGGCGGCGAGTTCGCGCAGGCCTTCGTAACCTTCTTCAAGAAGCCCGGTGTCTGGATTGCCATCGTATTCATGCTGCTTTACAGACTTCCGGAGGCATTCCTCCTGAAGATGGTCAATCCGTTCCTCCTGTCACCTGCACAGCATGGCGGCCTCGGCCTCCCGACTTCCACAGTCGGAGTCGTTTACGGAACAATCGGCGTCCTGGCATTGACAATCGGCGGTATCATCGGCGGTATGGCGGCATCCCGCTGGGGTCTGAAGAAATCCCTCTGGCCGATGGCTGCATGCATGACCCTCCCGTGTCTGACATTTGTCTATCTGAGCATGGCAATGCCGCATAACCTCGTGATAATCAGCATATGTGTCGCTGTGGAGCAGTTCGGATACGGCTTCGGTTTCACGGCATACATGTTGTTCATGATGTACTTCTCGGAGGGTGAGTTCAAGACGTCACACTATGCAATCTGCACGGCCTTCATGGCGCTCAGCATGATGATTCCGGGTGCGTTTGCCGGATATCTGCAGGAAATGCTTGGCTATGAGGCATTCTTCTGGATGGTAATCATCTGCTGCATCGGTACGGTTGCCGTGACAAAACTCATCAAAGTGGATCCCGAATACGGTAAAAACAAATAAAATATGAAACCGAACCTAAAAATACTGGTGGCCATGACTGCGCTTGCCGTAGCTTCATGCGGAACGCAGAGAAAAGCTGTTAAAGATGATAAAGTAGCAGACACTCAGAAGGTTGCCCCTGAGGTTTCCGTAAAGTCAGAGGCTCCTGTCAAGTTCGCATCCCGCGACAATGCTGAAGGCCGTCTGGCTTTCGGCCTGTCTCTTTTCAATGCGGCTGTTGCCAATTCCGAAGAGGACGCCAACGTCGTTGTGTCGCCATACAGCGCAGGAGCGGCGTTGTCAATGCTGGCGGATGGTGCTGCAGGCGGGACTAAGGAGGAACTTGTCAATGCCTTGAGAAAATCCTCTTACAGCGGCTCGGTTCCCAGTGCCGGAAAGGGCTATATAATATCATCAGCCAACTCCGCCTGGATCCGAAAAGGCTTCCCTGTCAATGCGGATTACCGCATCCTGCTCGAAAAGAACTATTCTGCCAAGATAGCTGAACGTGATTTCTCAAGCCATGCCACTGTCAATGAAATCAACAAGTGGTGCTCCGACAAGACTGCCGGAAGGATTCCTGAAATCATCGACCAGATAAATCCGGACATGATGATGTTCCTCATCAATGCATTGTATTTCAAGGCCCCATGGGAGTATCAGTTCGACAAGAATGACACTTTCGATTCCGATTTCCATTCTCCGGCAGGTGACCAGACTGTGCCGTTCATGCATATCAGCAGGGAATTTCCATGCGGAGAAATCGAGGGCTGCAAATTCGTGTTCCTTCCATACAAATCCGGTGAGTACCAGATGGCAATCTGCCTCCCGTCAGAGGGAATGAGCATCTCGTCAATGTTGCCTCACGTTACCTCGTCGATGTTCGAATCTGCTCTGGACCAGGCAACTACACGAAAAGTGGCATTGTCAATGCCGAAGTTCAAGGTCAATACGACCGCTGTCCTGAATAGTGTCCTCATGTCTCTCGGTGTGGAGAAAGCCTTCTCGAAGGGAGCTGATTTCAGCGGTATCACATCAGCCGGTGTCGCCGTGGACCAGGTGAAGCAGAAATGTTTTGTCGAGGTCAATGAAAAAGGAGCTGAGGCTGCTGCTGTAACTTCAATCGGTGTCCGTCTGACCTCTGTCGGCCCTGTCGAGAGGATGTTTGTGATGAACGTGGACAGACCTTTCGTATTCGCCATTTTCAATACCGGCTCTAATGACATCCTTTTTGCCGGTAGAATTACAACTGTTGAAAACTAAATTGCTATGACAAAGTCATTGACATTCAAAATATTGGGAATCCTTTCCATTGCGATGGTTTCCGTTTGCTTCCCGGCTGTATCATTTGCCAAATCCCACAAGGTGAAACCCGGCATTGAAGTGCTTGAGGAGCGTGGCTTTTCCGGCCTGGTCGGAAAACGTGTCGGTCTGGTGACCAATCCGAGCGGCGTTGATACCCGTCTGCGCTCTACCATTGACATTCTTCACGAGGCCAAAGGCGTGGAACTTGTGGCGTTGTTCGGACCCGAGCATGGTGTGCGCGGTGATGCTTATGCCGGAGACGTCGTTTCCGACAGCGTTGACCCTCAGACGGGAGTGAAGGTGTTCTCGATTTACGGAAAGTATAGGGAGCCTTCACAGGAAATGCTGGATGGCATTGACGTTATGGTTTATGATATCCAGGATGTCGGCACCCGCTCTTATACTTTCATCAGTACTCTCGGTCTGGTCATGCGTGCATGCGCGAAGAAAGGCATTGAGGTAATGGTGCTTGACCGTCCGAATCCTCTCGGAGGAAACAAGGTGGAGGGCTGTTATGTGGAGCCCGGTTTCCATTCCTTCGTGAGCGAGTTCCAGATTCCTTACGTTTATGGTCTGACCGTCGGCGAACTTGCCATTCTTATCAATGAAGAGGGGCAGAACAGGGGAGAGCGCGGCTATGAGCCTCATCTGAAGTGCAGACTCAGTGTCATTCCTATGGACGGATGGCGCCGCAACATGTCTTATGTCGAAACCGGCCTGCCTTGGGTTCTGCCTTCTCCGAATATCCCTTACCCGCAGTCTGCTGTGGACTACCCTTCATCTGGAATCGCAGGCGAACTTTACGGATATCTGAACATCGGCATTGGCTATACCCTTCCTTTCGAGACTTTTGCAGCCGAATGGATTGATGCGGACAAACTGAAGGCAGAGCTTGACAGTTATAATCTGCCGGGTGTCGCTTTCAGGACAATTCATTACAAACCTATTGCGGGAAGTGCCAAGGGGAAGCTGCTTCATGGTGTGCAATATCATTTTTATGATTTTGATGCGGCACAGATAACCATGACGCAGTTTTATGTGATGCAGGCTCTGAATCATCTTTATCCTGACCATAATCCGTTCGTGATGGCCGGTGACCGTGTGGGGATGTTTGACAAGGTATGTGGTACGGATTATGTAAGGAAGACCTTTTCAAAGCGTCTTGAAGTGTCCGACATCATCGACTATTGGAACAAGGATGTGACGGCTTTCAAGGATCTCTCGAAGAAGTATTATCTTTATCGGTAGGTCAGGCTATAACCCTGGAACGGGGGACTGTCATTGACAATTTCCGCCCGTATCCGTAAAAACTATTTGTATTATGAGAGATATCAGAAACATGGCATTGGCATCGCTGGCAGCGTTTGCATTGCTTATTCCTAGTGTAGATATCGATGCACAGGTGCGTAGGACGACTACCACTACTAATCAGCAGAGGACCGGGACCGGCAGTACACAGCAGCGTTCTACCACCACGAGGCCGTCGTCAGGTACCCAGCAGCGCCAGACAGGTACTACGACTCAGAGAAGTACCCAGCAGAGAAGCAATACGGGAAGCACTCAGAACCGTTCTACGACCACAAGGTCATCGTTTGGCACCCAGCAGAGGCAGACCGGAACGACCACCCAGAGGCAGACCGGCACCGTCCAGCGTCAGTCTTCTTCTTCCACCCAGCGTCAGACAGGTACGACAGTTCAGCGCCAGACCGGCAATACCAAGATGAACCGTCAGGGAACTGCCACCCAGAGGCAGTCATCTTCGAGCACCCAGCGTCAGAATGGTGTCAATGCACAGAGACAGTCCAGCAGCAGTTCTTCATCGACCCGCCAGACCGGTACTGCCGTGCAGCGCCAGTCAGGTACTTCAAACACCCGGCAGCGCCAGACAGGAACGACAATTACAAGGCAGTCCGGTTCTTCGTCTGTCCGCCAGAGCACTTAGACAGGTACGGTCCGTATGGATAATGCTGCCGTCGGCAATTACAATAATTATAACCGCAATGACAATGTCGTGAGGGATGAGCGTCAGTCAAGCTCTTCAGGTGCAGTAAGAAGCAATACCAATGTTACCAGAAACGGTCTCGGTACAGTGACCAGTCAGATGAGGTCGCAGTCCGGCAGCAGCGTCAGACAGAACTCTGGAAGCCGCGGCCCTTCACGCATGGACAATTCCAAGGACTTCAAGATTGAGGACCACAATGTCCACAGGATTCCGCCTCGTGACAGGGACTTCATGGCATATGACCGTCCGAGCCACTTCTATGACCATCACCATCCTCACTGCTTCGGTTACAGGGTTGAGGTCCTTCCTCCGAGATACAAGGTGGTGACCTATTACGGCGTAAACTACTATATGTATAACGATGTCTATTACAGACCTTATGGAGGCACTACATCGTTTGCCGTCCTCCGTTCGGAGTCACGATTGCACTCCCCATCGCGAATCTGACCTTCGCTGCTGTCAATTTCGCTTACTATTCCAATGTTTACAGGACATACAGCACCATTGACGCGAACAACAGATACATTGACCAGCAGAACCGTATCATCGCCCAGAACAATGCGACAATTCTGGCTCAGAACAGGTCGATAGCGATGAACCCCAATGCCGCGATGTCGTCCTACGAGATCGCCAACCGTCTCGGACTCGTGCAGAGCTATGCCTATGCCGACAGGAATTACTTCTATCAGGACGGTATATTCTATATTGTCAATGGAAGCGGGCAGTATCAGGTAATCGTTCCTCCTGCAGGTGCTCTGGTCCAGGCACTTCCTGAAGATTATGATATAATAACTCTCGACGGGGTCCAGTACTATAGAGTGGACGATACGGTCTATAGACTGACTCTTGTAAGTGGTACACCTTATCTCGAAGTTCTCGGCCAGATGTATGGTCAGATGGCAAGAAACTACAGCTACGGTTATTAGCGGATATTCAAATATGGCTACTATAGGAATCTTTGATTCTGGAGAAGGCGGGTTGTCGGTCCTACGGGAGATAACCCGTCTTCTGCCTGATGACAAATACATATATTTTTCTGACAATGCGCATTGCCCGTATGGGGAAAAGTCTCCGGAGTACATTCAGGCGCGGGCCCGTGTGATTACGGAAACTTTGCTTCGGGAAGGGGCGGACATTATAGTCGTGGCATGCAATACCGCGACTGCCGCTGCCATTTCCGTTCTCAGGGCGGAGTATTCGGACGCTGCGTCAGAGGAGGTCAGGTCACGTGTATTGGCATTGACCTCAGGCAGGCATGACCACGTCCGCTTTATCGGCATGGAGCCTGCGGTCAAGCCTGCCGCTCTCGGTACCCGCACCGGCGTCGTCGGCGTGCTCGCGACAGCCGGGACGCTCAAAGGCTCCAAGTACCTGAAGACCAAGGGGAGTGTCGATGACAATGTCAATGTCGTCGAGCATGTCGGTACCGGTTTTGTGGAACTTGTCGAGTCTGGCAGGTTGTCCGGGCCTGAAACAGAGGCTGTTGTCTCCGCAAGCCTTGAACCTCTCCTGAAGGCCAATGCCGACATCATTGTCCTGGGCTGTACTCATTATCCGTTCCTCCTGCCTGTCCTGCAAAAAGTTGCAGGGCCGGGAATCAGATTCATTGATCCCGCCCCTGCCGTTGCGCGTCAGCTTGTCCATGTCATGACCGAGGAACATCTTCCAGTCGGGAATCCCGCCAGAGACAGTTCATGTGCCACGCCGGATGTAACACTTTTGTCGTCAGGTGATTCCGGCCCGCTGCACCATCTTTTCGGAATGGTTTACCGGTAACTTGCCGGCTTTGAAGGAAAAACGGGACTTTGCTTTGAAATGTTAATTATATTCATTAGTTTTGCTACAAATAATTATTAATGCTATCGCGTGGATTCAAATTTAAAAGAACCAAACCATTAGCGAACCACAAATAACACAAACTAAAGATATGACTGACAAGAAACTGGAAATGTCTCCGAACATTGTTGCGGCTTTCCTTCAGAAGTCTCCAGAGACCTTCACAAAAGCTGACATTATTAACTTCGTCCGTTCTTACGGAATCAAGATGGTGAACTTCATGTATCCTGCCGAGGATGGCAGAGTAAAGACATTGAACTTCATGGTTAACAGCCTTGAGTATCTCGAGACTATTCTGAGCCAGGGCGAGAGAGTTGACGGTTCAAGCCTTTTCCCTTCATTCGTCGAGGCCGGAAGCAGTGACCTCTATGTGATTCCTAGATTCAGGACAGCATTTGTAGATCCATTCTCAGAAATTCCTACACTCGGTATGCTCTGCTCATTCTTCGACAAGGATGGCCGTCCGTTCGAGTGCGATCCATACCAGACCATCGTCAAGGCTTCCAATGCATTCCGCGAATCTACCGGAATGACTTTCGACGCCATGGGCGAGCTTGAGTATTATGTCATCACTGAAGAGGAACAGCTTTTCCCTGGAACAGACCAGAAGGGATATCATGAGTCATCACCATTTGCTAAACTCAATGCTTTCAGGACAGAGTGCATGTCTATGATTGCCCAGACAGGCGGTCTCATCAAATACGGTCACAGCGAGGTGGGCAACTTCTCACGTGACGGCAAGACTTATGAGCAGAATGAGGTTGAATTCCTTCCTTGCCCTATCGAGACTGCAGCTGACCAGCTGCTTCTTGCAAAATGGGTTATCAGAACATTGGGATGGCAGTATGGCCTCGATGTTACCTTCGCTCCTAAGATTATCGTAGGAGAGGCGGGTTCAGGTATGCACGTACATATGCGTATCATGAAAGACGGCCACAGCTGCATGACCGAGAACGGTAAACTTTCAGACATCGCCAAGAGGGCTATCGCTGGTCTCATGACATTGGCTCCTGCAATTACGGCGTTCGGAAACAAGAACCCTACCTCATTCTTCCGTCTTGTTCCTCATCAGGAGGCTCCTACCAATATCTGTTGGGGTGACTGCAACCGTTCGGCTCTCGTGCGCGTTCCTCTCGGATGGGCGACAGGCATTGACATGTGTGCAGTGGCAAATCCTATGGAAGAGACCTACAAGTCTTCTGAGGAGTATGTCGTTTCTGACGCTTCTGACAAGCAGACCTTCGAGATGCGTTCTCCTGACAGCTCGGCCGACATTTACCAGCTTATGGCAGGATTGTGCGTAGCTTGCCGTATCGGTCTTGAGATGCCGGAGAAAGAGGCTCTTGACCTCGTGGCACGTACATATGCCGGCTTGAATATCCATACGAAGGGTTCCAAGGACTTTGCTGAACTTCCTGGAAGTTGCGCTGAGGCAGCAGATTGTCTCGAGGAGTCAAGAGAGATCTTCGAAAGGAATAATGTATTCACTCCAAGAATGATCGACGGTATCGAGCGTGCTCTCAAGTCATTCAATGACAAGGGAATGCTTGCTGATGCAGTAAAAGATGCAGCTAAGGTGAAAGAACTTGTGGACAAGTATTTCTACTGCGGATAAGATTTTTAATAAGCGCCACGGCAGATTGTCCGTGGCGTGTGTTGGTTAATGATAATAAGAAAACAGAGTTGCTTTGTCGGCAACTCTGTTTTCTTATACAGTATCTGCAGGAATTTTATCTTACCCGTTTGATTTCAGATCTTCCGCAGTTGTAAGTGTTTACGCTTGAGATAAGCTGGCTTGTAACATCCGGAGCCGGGAGTTCCATGCCTTCCGCAACATCCTTGCGGACAAGGTAATATACGCCGTTAGGCTGGCCGCCCTTGTCATTGTTGAGGGAGTTGGAGTATTTTCCGTCCTTCATTCCGCATACCCAGATGCTCTGCATATAGGCTGGGGAAACCTCATACTTGAAAGTGTTCGGGAGAATCTTTATCACAGTCTTGTTTGCATTGGCAACGTAGCCTCTGAAGCCCTGTTTCCAGCCGTTTGTCTGAGGCGATACCTGTTCAGTAGCCATCTTGTCGTAGTCGTAATCGTAAGGATCGTAGGCAGTTACCTTCTCATTTCCTTCTTCATCTGTCTGTGCCAGAGAGAACCATGTCGTGTATGCCCACTGTACTCCTCCTTCGGTAGTGATGTCCTGTGGGAATGAAATGTTGAAATGTTCGTATTTGTCGGAAGTAGCTGCTGCAAAGTCGAGGACTATAGGACTGTTTGCGAACTTGTTTGATGAACCACCCCATCCTGTCAGGTTAAATGACTTGCCGTTTTCTTTTTCGGAAATCTTTACCTCGAAAGTCTTGGCATCTTCTGTTCCCCACTGGCCGTTCTTATAGACTGTAACATCGTAAGGCATTACTACCCAGTCGCCTATGTAGTCTTTGTAATTGCTTGGATGGCTGATCTTGTTCTCGAAGTTCTCTGCGTGGAAAGTATAACTGAGAGTAGGTGTCGATACGACAACTATTGCATTTCCCAAATGGGCAAGTATCGCTGCTGAGAACATGAAGATATCCTCACCTGTAAATGCGAATACACTCTCTGCATTACCCTTGGCGATATATCCGTCAGCTACAAGGTCCTCCCAGGTTGCGCCTGACTGCATGGCATCGCTTATTTCGCTCTCTATCCAGATTTTCGCATCATGTCTCTTGGCGTATGTCACTGCGCCTGTCCAGTAATACACATCTGTACTGGATGGTTTTACCTTGGCGAGATAGTCGATGTGACCTGTGGAAGAGTTGTAAACCTCGTAAGGGGTGATGTCGAAAGTAACATTGAACTCGCCGATTCTCTTTTCCTCGCTGAACCAGTTGGTAGAAGCCTTGCCGTTTCTTGTTGCAGCGATTCTGACTGTGACTTGAACTGAAAAAAAGTTGACAGTTTTGAGAGCA
>ERZ780005.143-NODE-143-length-18744-cov-3.07755_pt1 | contig 18744 bp, 20 predicted proteins | sample MGYA00511874_ERZ780005 | MGnify/ENA primary metagenome ERZ780005 (study PRJEB29588, sample SAMEA2150310) | human gut metagenome | biome: human gut; feature: human-associated habitat; material: faeces | place: Denmark | collected 2008/2010 ...
TCTAAAAAATATGTCAGCAATCAATAACGGGAAAAAATCAGCCGCTAAAGAGTGCCATCCAATATGTATCGCACCACAAATATGCAACTTCGTTTTTCAAATTCCAAGAGTTTTGCGAAAAAAATGCAGAAAAACTTTCGCTATCTGCCGTAAGTACCCCGACGTTTGGCACGATTGTACTTCTCCGTCTGCTCGATGATCCCGTTCTTCCCCAGCATCGACACATCCGCCTTGATAGGCACGGAAAGCCTTTTGTTCAGAAGCTCGATAGCCTCCAGCAACCTCTCATCGGTCGCTGACCTTGCCGAAGCGACATTCCCTCCGGACACCGAGCCGCTTCCGGTCACTGAGCCTGTCGAAGTGTTCGTAAACCCACCGCTTTCCCGACCGATAGCGCCTCCCACCGGATAAACCGCCTCGAAGTTCAGGCTCTTCAACGTTCCAGCCTTCCGAGCCTCCTCCATCGTCGCCACGAACGGCAGCAATGTCGGATTGCTCAGTCCGTCAGCCGGGATCACATATTCACCGCCGTTCTCACCCACAAGCACGGTAGGGGAGGAGACGAAGCCTCTCTTGTCAGGAGAGAGCCGCGCCTTGAAGGCCTTTCCGTCCTGAGCCCGGCGAGTGTTCACGAAGCCGCCCTCCTCCGCACCGATCGGTTGCGCCGCGATCAATGCAGTCTGCGCCGCCCCGAAAGCGGCCACGATCGCGGCAGGAGCCGCACCCGCTGGCCAGCCCCATTGCGCCAAGGTCTTGGTGACCGACAAAGCCGTGTTGATGATGGACTGCACCAGATTGAGCGCTTTCGTCCTCTTTGCTTGTTTGATCTCCATCTCCTCGCGCTTTGCCTCTTCCTCTGCTTCCATCTCCTCGACCCTCGCGTTGTACTGCTCCTGTGACACCAATCCGGCATCATATCTGGATTTCAGATCCTTCTTTTTCTTCTCGTTGTTCTTCTTGTACTCGTTGAATGCCTTGTTTTCCTTGGCGTTGGTAAGCTCGATCGCCTTGCTTGCCAGTTGGAAGCCCTCCTGAGCAAAACCACCAACGGCATTCAGGGCGATTGACAGGCTCTCCGCCTTGTCCTTGCCTGTCTTGAGGTTTGCGAAGAACTCGTTCCACTGATCCTGCGAGACACCAAAAAGGCTACCCTTGCCGGTGCCAGAAAATACCCCTCCGTCGCTCTTGTTCTTTTGGGTTGTAAGTTCGGCGATCTTGGTTTTGGTTTGCTCTAGCTTCAATAAGTATTTGTCAAGTTCATCTTGCTGAAACTTGATTCCGTCTATTCCGCCTTCGTCTTTAATTTTCTCTAACTGTGACATTAATCTAGTCAGATATGCCAAGTCGGATTCAACGAGAGCATAATCTTTCTCCTTTGTGAATTTCGTGACATTCTTGGAGTTAGGGCTTTCTTGAGCAATTTTGCCGGAATACAAGCTCATTATTTCTTGCCTTTCTATATTGTGCTTTGTTTCCAGCTTAGATTGCTCTCTATCGAACGCCTCCTGCTTTATCTTCAGCAGCGCATTCTGGTGCTTCTTCTCGATAGCCTCAAGCACCGCCGCCTGGTTCTCGTACAGAACCTTGGTGTCCTTGAACTTCTTCAACTCGGCGGCGTACCTGGTCTCCTCCGCCGCAAGCGCCGCCTTGGTCTTGTCCGTCTCAGCCGCCGCAATGACAGCCGCACCCTCCTTGGCCAGCTCGCCAGCCTTCTTCTCGTTCTCCTGCTGCCTTTTCAGAGCGTCATCCGAATGCTTCTTGATCTTTTCCTGAAGGTCGCCCTCAATCTTCGACCGCGCCGCCCCGGAGTCCTTCCGTGCCGCCAGCCGAGCCGTCAATGTCGCCACCTCCAGCTGATAGAGCCTTTCGTTATATTCCTCCTGTGAGGAGATCTCCTTCTCGTTGTACCGCCTTGTCAGTTCCGCCTTGGCCGTCAGGAACGCCTCGTCATTGCTCAATGACCAGAGGGCTTTGTTTTTTTGCGGATTTTGGAGGCTTGGTGGGTTTGATGGCGGTGTTGATCCCGACGGGAAGGAAGAGGAGGCGGCTCCGCCACCGGACGCATTCAGGTACTGGGCGGCAGCGAGGTCGAATCCTTCGAGTCTGTTCGCTGCCAGTTCCGCGGCGTCGCCGGAGCCGCTCCACCATCTTCCGAACCCATTCTGCGAATCAGCCTTCGCCTTGGCGGCCTCTGCCTCTTTTTTCAACTGCTCCCGGGTGGACGCGATGTAGCTCTCCATAGTAACCCCCGGCCCCAGATCCGTCTCGGGGTTGATTTCAGCCAAGGCCTGTGAATATTCGGAGAAGAATCCCTGACGGCCTCCAAGATTGATCAGCTCCGTCAGCCCCTCCACCATTCGGGTCAGCCAGTCAATCACGCTCTTGATCGGTCCGGCGGACTCCTTGAACGAGAGGATCAGCCCCTCCCATGCGGACTGGAGCAGTTTGACGGAACCCTCGACCGTGTTGATCCTTTCCTCGGCTGTATTCTTCAGCACGCCGTTGACATCCTCAAGCGAATCCCTCAGAGCCAAGGCAGCGTCCGCTCCGTCAAGGAACGTGTTGAAGGCGGAGACAGACCTTTTGTCGGTCAGTTCCAACGTGGTGTTAAGGTCAACTCCCTGCGCCTTCAGCTGTCTCAGCCCGGACATCAGTTCAGGGAATGTGCTTACAGGCTTGCCTAAGGCCACCGCCAGCTTGCCGCTTGAGTCCGCGAGGTTAAGCAGGATGTTCCTTGTGGCAGTGGCCGCGGAAGAGGCGTCAAACCCGGCGTTGGCCAGTGTGCCGAGCAGGGCGACCGTGTCCCTGAGCGAGAAACCGAATGTCTTCGCTACCGGTCCGACCGTGGCCATCGCTGTCTGGTAGTAGGAGAAGCTCAGCGCGCTGTTGTTGGCTCCCTGCACCAGCACCCCGAGGGTGTCGGCGGTGTCTTTGGCGTCAAGCCCGAACATCCTCAGTGTCGCTCCCGCCATCGCCGCCGCTTCCGGGAGGGTGGTCCCGATGGCCGTGGCGAAGTGCAGGACGGACTCCTGCATCTGCATGATCGCACCCTCCTTGAAACCCAGCTTCGCGAGTTCTGTCTGGAGCAGCGTGACCTGCGAGGCGGTGTATTCAGTGGTCCGTCCAAGCTCCATCGCCGAATATGTCAGCGCCTCGATGTCCTTGACGTTCTTGCCGATGATGGTGGAGAGGTTGACGTTGGCCTGCTCGAAGTCCACTATCTTCTGGAACGCCCTTGCCACGCCTCTGACTGCCCCTGCGATAGCTGCGAATGCCGCCAAAGCTCCGGCCTTGACGCTTGACAATTTCTCAAGCGCACCCTTGGTCTGCCCGGACTGTGAGGTAAGCTCTTTAAGCCTTGCCTTGGTCTGCTGGACCTCGGCATTAAGCTTCTTCCAGTTCTCCGTCCCGGGAACGGCCTTGCTAAGAGCCGTCTGCGTCAGTTTCAGATGGTTCCGGAGTTCCGCCAATGTCTTGTTCTCAAGGGAAATGGCATCCCTGAGTTTGTTGTATTTTTCCCGGCATTCCGTCAGGGTCTTCTCCTGGTCTTTCAGGGTCTTCGTCAGGTTCTGGTGTTCCTGTGAGCCGGTCTTGCCGGCTTTCTCAAGATTCTTGAGTTCAGTCCTGGTCCTTTTGGTCGAACTCTGCAAATCCTTCATCTGCCTGTCCAGCGCAAGCATCTCCTTCCTGCCGCCATCCCCGTTGACAATCAGGTTCAGCCGAAGATCCTCATCCGTAATTCTTTTAGCCATAATCTCACGTGATTTTATGGCACAAAAATAGCCGCTAATCAGCGGCTGCAAAGGACAAATACAATGGAGTTTAACCCCAGATGATTGTCAAGACAACGCTTGCAAGAATGACCAGGCCACTAAGAAGCAACAGCAAATCACCCATAACGCTTTTCTTGGTTTTGTTCTTGGAGGTCAGTCCAACCACGGCACTTCCAATCGTTCCACCTACGAGAAATATAATCAACCCTGCCAAACCGACAAAAATCGCAATCAAAGCGACAAACAACAACGGCCAGACAAGCCAACCAATATCACCGATAAAGAACATAGGACTTCAAAGATTAGTGTGTTATTTCTCTTCTTGCAAAAATCAATCCGCCGCTTTATAAATTAAACTTCTTCAGCAAATAAGGCTTGATGGCCGGTGATTGTCGGACGTGCTCAAGGCATTCTGCCAGATCTTCATCCTTTATGTGTCCAAGATATTCAGCGCTTTCCAGAACCCTTTCGCTGTTGAACTCCTTCACAGTGTAGCAATCCACATAACTATCGTGATCCAGATAATCATTGTCAGCCGCCTTTACCAAATGCTGGTAAGGTGCAATCTGTGAAAACATCTTTTCATTGATCCGAGTGTTTACCAGAAGAGCGGCCAGCACTCCACTGTCATCTGTCCTGCCGATAATGACAAATCTTTTAGGCTTGGATTCCTTTCCCGGCTTAGGCTTCACACTGTCTTCCGGAAACATCTCCATCTTCAGAACCTGACCAATCTCAATAGCTTGCTTTCTGAGTTCGGCAGGGAATGAATCAAGTTCCATCATAACCTTGCAAACCTATCGGTCTCAAGGAAATCCTCCAAATACCGCAAGGCATCCGATGACGCATCCCCTTCTTTGGCGATATTAAGAAGATTCATCTCCTTCAAAGAAGACTTGCTGTTAAAAGCACGATTCCATTCCATTCCGTGCGTATCTTCTTTTATTTGGTTGAAAGACATTTTCGCAACTTTTTCAATGCCATAGTTTAGGCTCTCAATGTCAGATTTGGATAGGAAATCCATATTGGGGTCTTCCTTTGCGGAATACCGCCCGCTTTTGAAATTTATAGCATCCGAAGCCAGATGCATATCATCGGATCTGTGATAATTGAGTTCATTGGAGTCGCCACTGGCCATTTTCAGAACATTGTAGATGTTGGACGGTACCGGCCCGAACGGCAAAGCGCAGATGCAATCCTTGAAAAGGGGAGTGCCATATTGCGCAAGATGATTCTGCTGCGCATAATAGGCCGTCTTGACAAGGCTGTAGATGTCCCTTTGACCATCATTGCTATGTGTAAGAATATACAGTAGAACAGCCTTAATCACCAATATGTCATCTTTTCCAAGTCTCATAAGTGCCTCCGTATTGCATTTGTATTGCGAATGTGTTTACAAAGAAACAAACTTTGGGCCAAATAATCAAGACTTCCCGCCTGATTTTCACTTCGTTTGGCCCAGTTCCGACTCCCTGATCCGGGCGATGACATCCTCCGTGAACTCGTACATCAGCCGTTCGGCGATGGAGGCGAAAGCACCGAAGACATAGCGATTGTGGATCTTGCGGTTGCTCTTGACGGACTTGCCGCCACGCTGGAGACGCTTCATGTCCAGGAAGCGCTCGTAGGCCACGTGGACGAACGTCAAAGTCCCCGAAGCACCGCTCCCACCGGTCACCGAAACACTCCTGGACGATTCCAACCGCCCGGAACGCTTCTTGACCTTGGCCTCGATGGCCTTCCCCTGATTTCTCAGAAGCCGCTGACCCTCATCCTGAAGGACCTCACTTACGAAACGCGCCCTGACATCCATCACTCAAACGCAAGCTCGATGCTGTACCCGCTCCAACCTCCGAACACGCTTGCTTCAGGCACCACATCAGCCGAAGCCAGCGACAAACCCGTCACCAACTGACAATTATAGCTGGAAGCCTCCTCCGTGATGTAAGCCAGAATTAAATCCGCAATCTCCAGAAGCCGTGAATACTGCTCATTCTCCGATTCCTCCGTCTTGTCCAGCCCAAGCCCCTTCTCCAACACGAAGATCACCGTCCCCAGCTCTTCACGGAACGAATCGGAATCCCCACGCTGATGCACCTCCGGACGCGCGACCACCACCTGCACACCCGAAAGATGCGCCAGCTTGGAAGTGGCGTCCGACTGCGCGGTCGTGCAAATCGGATCGATGTGCTCACAACAGCAGCAGGAATGGATCTTCAACCCCGCAAGGTACTCAGTGAGCCTTTGAAGCCTTGATAATCTGCTCATTTCTCTTTCTCTCCTTATAGTTATGCCACATAATCGACAGCACCGAGAACAACGGCTCCTCATCCACCCTGTCAATGTTGCCAAGCGTGTTCTCCTTAGCCACCTCGACCAACAAATCATTCCACCCGAAGCTTATCCCCGAACTTTTCTCATCCCCGGCGAACAGCTTCGACAAATCAACCTCCTCCCCGTTAATCTCCAGAACACCCGACTGAAGGTACTTCAAGCAAGCCGCGAACCACATCATCACGAGATTCTTCTGCCACCCCTTCAACCTCGACGCTCTATGAATATGCCCACGTGCATTCCGTTGGTCCACATCCGGCACCATCCGACCTGCCCTGTTGGCCTTCCGGCAACGTCTTCTGTACAGGAAAGCGATGCATTCATCCAGATCCTCCGGCTCGTGGCTCCTGAAAAACCTGTTGATTGCGGCGGATGCGTGCCTGAACTCCCCGAACGTCAGATCCTGGAGCAGTTCCCCCGGACCGTGAAGCCAAACAAGCCCCGAACGCACCACCGGCATCGGATTGGCGACCGAATCAAACGTCAGCGCCGCCGACTCCTCCGAAAAAAGGAATCCGAGGAACCTCTCGCACATCAGATAGACGTTCTCATCCCTTAAAGTAGGCCTGTGGCCGGCGAATATGTCGGCAAACCATCCCTTGACAGTCCTCCGCACCCCAAGCAGCATCCACAAGACCCTCACATTGAAGTCCAACGGCGATTCCCCACGCCTAAGACACCTCTCGAAGATCCGGAATACCCCACGCACCTGCTCCGGAGTCATTTCTCTCCACGAACCAGGCACCTGTACGACCTTGCCGGTCTCGAAAACCTCAATCGTGTTCATCACTCGGTGGTAAAGAATTTGTTCCGCCTGTCATTCACAGGCAAAAGCTTAGGATCCGCCTTATCTTCGCTGATCAGAGCCGACAAATCCGTCAAAGCGTCCTTGACCTCACTTTTCAGATTGCCGACATACCAGTCAATCTCATCCATCGTGGCCACACGGTTGGACTTGTTGCCCTGATAGGTAGGGGAGAACCGCCTTGCGATCTCGATAGGAAACACCTCAAGGCTCCACCTCGTTCCGGCCACGATCACCGCACTTAGTATCGCCGCCCTTCTGGCCAGCGAAAGCGCCCTCGGCTCAGCCGAACCGTCAGTAATCGAAGCCCATTTATCCCCTGCGAACGGCTCAATGACCGCCCTTTGCCGCTCGATCACAAGCGCCTGGAGCAGATAATAGACATAGTAGCTTCCATCGACTGGATAGACAGCCTCGAACTCCTGAATATTCCTGACAATGGATTCGCCCGTCATCATCCTCTTGGCCGAAGTCTTCCAGTTCTCGTTGCCGGAAGTCTCCAAGTAGGTGTACAAAGCGTCCAAAGCCCGGAAATACCGCTCCCTCATCGCTCTGTCATCCCTGTCTATCTGCCATTCGTAAGGGCTTCTCTCATTGTCATCGATCTTGACCTTCCGGCCGGTCGATTCGTGGGACACGGACGAAAGCTTAGCGTACCGCATCAACGCCAGACAAGCCACCGGAAGCCTCACAGCGGCCACAAGCTCCGGTTTCTCATCCTCATCGTAAGCCTCCGCGGCCTCCTTGACCACCTCCGGACTCACAAGCCGCGCCACCTCATCGGTGGCGAACCGGATTTCCGTCTCGATCAGCCTGAAAGGAGAGGAAGCGTACCATTGGCCGGTCAGATCCTCAAGTTCCTTGGAACCGTCCCGATTTCTGTTGAACAAATCCATCATAATCACTGATTTTTAACCCTTGCCGAAGAAGTAAGGGCATCCTCCGCCGACAACTGCTTGTGGAAGAACCCAAGTTTCAGCCCCTTTCCAGGGAAATTGAACGCTATCGCTTGGTTGATCGGCTCCAGAATCGTCTGTGAGGCGATCTCCGTGTCCGAAAGCAGGAACAGCTTGAACGCATAGAGCAATTCAGAGCCGGAAGCCAGCTTTCCGTTCACCATCACGTTCGACAGCGACGGATGCAGCCCCATTCCGGATGTGATCGCAGATGCCGAAGCCTCCGAGATCTTCAACTGAGCCTCCACAAAGTCCTTCATCTTCTGGTCTATCGCCTCCACGGACCAAGACACACGCCCCGCGCCGCTTTCAGACGGCATATCGAGCGAATAGAAGAACTTTCCGGCGTTCTCCTTGCCGCTGAGCACATCCTGCATCTGCAACAGCAGATCCTCCGTCAACCGGCTGATCTCGTTCTCCACCTTGGTGTCATCCCAAGTCGGATGAACCATCCTAAGACGGTCACGCCTTTCCTCCCAGTACTCCTTGGGAGCCTTCACCAGATAAGCAAGGTTGATTCCGTTGTCCGTCACGTACTTGAATATGGTCGGAATCTCCGAACCCTTGACAATCCAGCGCAACGCTCCCCAATACTGAGGCACAGCATAGAAATCCCTTGCGAATGAATATGTGTGGTTGTACGATGCCGACGCTCCGAACCGTCCTGGATTCTTCCTGTCATAGACCGGATAGACCCTTACGCCGGTACCGACGCAGGAATGCTCGAAATCCCCGACAACAATGTGTTTCACGTCCTTGATCTCCCTGCTGTCCGTCCACTCCAGCCTTGCGTTCTTTGAAGGAATATGCTCAAGATAGGCTATCTTTGGCTCCCTGCCTATTCTCCGGCCTTTCTCCAGATACTTGGCATCGAAAAACCCTTTCAGATGCAGGTAATCGGTCATACACCCCTTGATGTAGCTAATATAGTCCCAGCTGTCCAGCCACGCCTGGATCTCCCTGTCCTCCTCCCAGTTATGCACGATGTTTCCTTCCTGGTAAGCCAGCCGGTTAAGGAACACGCCCTGCCCGTAGAGAAGCCCCATCTGCCTTTCAAGGATTCCCGGACCAAGATTGTTTTCGTCCAGGATGTCCCTTAGGTGCACCGGCAGATTGTTGTCGTGGCCGAACGGCACGATCTTCTGTCCGCAAATCGTCTGGGGCAACTGTTCCCAGTTCCTCTGTTGCGCCATCCAAAACACGGAGTCCAGACTGCTGTCCCTCCTGTTGGAAAGCGCGAAAGCCCGGCCATCGTTCAGCCGCAGAACGGATGTGTGGTCGGATATTTTTTCGATTCTGCTCATACGAGTATCAGTTTTTGTCCGTTGAATGTCATCAGAAGCGGTTGGTAGAAACGCCTCGGCTCTCCTGTCTCCAGATCCGTGTAGCCCTCGATGATGTCAGCGTTCTTGTTGTGCTCCTTGGTTTCCCTATGTCTCAGCACCCCGCGCCGGACATAGACGATCCCGTCGCTTGTGCCTTTCGTGGGGTTATAGCTCATAAACGAGAAGCTGAAGCTCCTGTCTTCCTCTGACAGTCGCCTCATCTCCGTCAATGCTTCATATACGTTCATATCACAAAGTTAGCCACCTCCCAAGACGATAAAAAGGACACCACGCCCAACCCGGAAACTACAGCCCAAGGCTCGGCTATTTCAGCCAAACGGGCTTGTTTTGTGAATATATTCCCGTCAAAATCAAGTGGTTCAAAGCCTTGCACCCCGCCGCGGCAAAAACGCACTTTTTCGGACGCAAAAGAGCCCGGGCCGCGCAACGGAAGAATCGCAATTGCGATTCCTTCCCGAGGGTGATATATGGCGCACGCCCCACTCAGTCCTTGTTTTTCCCGACCGCACGAGGGTCCGTCGCCGAGGACGGCAGCATCGTCTTGCCGCTGGCCACGCCTCTGAGTTGCTTGGTCATCACAAGATACTTGAATGAGTCTGATGGGTTGGTGGACTCCGTAGGCAGCTGCTCCACCGGTAACTTCTCGCTTTTCTTATCCTTGAACACAACCCCGTTCCTGACCACAGTCCTTGCCTTTTCCAATGACAGCTTCAGATGCTTGGCCGCATACGCGTCGATGCGAATCACCGGCAACCGTGGATTACGCTCACTCATTATCTCCTGCATAAATGAATATTCCTCCGGCTGCCCGATGTTGCCCTGGTTGATGGACATAAGCTGCACCGTCCACCCTGTACGGCGGCCGGATTCATCATATTCAATAGCCTTCTTTAACTTGCCGACCTGATCCTCACCCACGGACTTGTAGGAGTTGCCTGCACGGTCATAGTACAGCATCAGGGTCTTGCGCCTCACAGGTGCGAAGAAGGCGCGGAACTTCTCTCCAAGGTCAGGGACATATTCAGGCGCAAGAGTGTAGAGGAACTTCACAACACGCAGGCACGAGCGTCCCTTCTCGGTGTCATTCTGGGCGATGGACATCGAGCACATATTCCCGAAATCCACTCCTGCGATGAGCGGTTTGTCCAGATCGAGATATTTCAGCACCCTGCAATCCTCCTGGTCAAGCAGTCCGAATCCATCGTAGGCTTCCTCATCCGTGCCATCATAATAGAAGTGGCGTTCACTCAAGGAGGTGTAGAAGCGGTCGCCTGATTCCAGGGACGGGCGCATAGAGAGGATGGCCGTGTTCAGGTCAGGCAGCTTACCAGCGATGGCATCACCGAACCATTGCTCAGTGAGGATGTCCACATTGATGTACGAGGATGCGAGCATGAAGAACGTTCTGGCTTCCTTCCTCATCCTCAGTTCCGTCCATCTCGCCTTCCACTGCTCGGCCACACGGCACTTGCCGCGGTAGATGTTAAGATCCTCGCCACTGTGGGTCTTCAACCATTTGTCCTTGGCGGCGGCAGCCTCGTGCAAGCATTCGTTATAGACCAGGCCGGCTTTCAGCACAAGCACGATGGCCGGGATGTCCATATTGTGGGCATATTTCAGGATCCAGTCATATTCCCCGATGTGCGTGGTGTCCGGCATATCGGTGGTGAAACTGAATCCTCGGTAGAAGACACTGTGACCATATTCCTGCCTGTAGCCACGGACTGCCTTCAGCAGGTTGGAGATCTTGTCTTCCCGGAAATATTTCACCTCATCCCCGAAGCAGAACACGTAGGAGGCTCCGGCAAGGGTGGCCGGGCGGTCAAGGGAGCCGAACCGGATGTTGGTGCCGGTGTAGAATATGATCGTGCGTTTGTAGGAGACCAGTTTGTTGAAAGGTTTCCAGAAATGTGGTTTGAGCCAGTCCGGAAGGGATGCCTTCTCCGCATCGGTGAATGTCGGCGGCTCCTTCTCGATGACATAGTGGACTCCTTCACGCAGGCCTTTTCGCTCCAGCCCCTCCAGAACGGATGGGAGGATGTTGGCGTTCAGGTTCGTGAACGTGTCGGCCACCCAGACGACGGGCGCTCCTGGCATATCATAGATGACATCCAGCAGTCTTTCGGCCTGGATGTCGGTTGTCTTGGCTCCGCCACGCCCCACGACATTGAGGTTCTGACAGGCGCCGGCCAGCGACACGATCTGGGCGAAAGGGTTCTGGTACTGGACGGAGGCGGCTTGTGTGGATTCAGGTTTAACTCTCTTCCTTTGCATCCTCAAGGTATTTTACGATGTCGAGATCAACGATGCCTGCATCGGTCCTGAGCCGTCTCTTGACGGACTCCGGAGCGACCACGGTGTCAATCTGCCTTTCCAGCTCATCACGGTTGGCTGCCGGAAGTCCGATGGATTCTGGCGTTGCGGAAAGCAGGCGGAACATCGGCTGGTAGATTTCAGCCGGAAGCTTGGCCGGATCATCTTTGTCCAGCTGGAGGGCACGCGCCTTGTTGGCAAGGATGTCAGCGGCCACGGCATAGTCCTTGGAGGTCTTTGCGGCGTCCCTCGCGGCGACATAGAGTGTGTCGAACTGATCCGCCATCTTGTTGCGCATCGCCTCCTTGGAGACCTTACGGTTGCAGAAGAAGAGCTCCACGGCTTCTGAATATATGTCCGCGGCCCGTTGGTAGGGAATGCCGAAAGGAGCGCTGGTCAGGAACTTGATCGTCCTCCTTTTGCCATACTGGCCGTCCAATGAATATATCAGCGTCAGCAGGTCGATGTAGATCTGTTCCTTGTCGGAAAGGTTGCCCTTTGATCCGGAAGCAATATATTCCTGAATCTTCTCGAACGCGCCTTCTTTCTCGGCACCGCCGAACAGATCCAGCTTTGAGATGGTGAAACTTTTGTCCCGGACGATGTCGCGGAACTGCTCGACGGAGTCGGCGTCGCCACCCATAGCTCCACGCACAACGGCAAGTTCGATCTTGGCCCTCTTCTCCAGCTGGCCGCGTTTGATGGCGTTGCTGATCCGCTGATCATCTATCGCGACCGGATCAGCCAAGATGACATCCAATTGCCTTTCTGTGATGTCAAGGAATCCGGCCAGTTCGGCATCAGTCCAGCCGATGGCCGCAAGGGATGAAAGATCATCGAGAAGTTTGGTTGTCAGTTCCTTCATATTCTTTAATCATTCGGTTTATCTCATCGAGCGTCATCTTCAGGCGGGAAAGCCTTTCCTCTCTTGACACTTTCAGGTCAGGGCGGTCGCCTTTCTTGATTTCCCGCTCCGCGCGCCAGATGGAATCCTGGACATTGCGCCTTTTCCGGATTAGCTCGGTGATCGGCATTCGTCTCAGATTATCCAGTTTCTTTGTCAAGGCGAAAATCGGATGTTTGCCAAGAATCCGGTGATGCTCCTTGTAGTATTGAAATTCAGTGCGGGAAACTGAATTTTGATAAAAATTTCTTACCGTTTTTTCCGCGGCCTCGAAGCACTCTTCCGGAGTGGTGCATTTGAACAGATCCTCGTGGGCGTTGACATAGTTGTGCCACGATGTGATCATATCCGCGGCAAGGGCCTTCAGTTCGGTCGGGCAATCAGGTTCGGAGAGGAACGGCCAGTCTTCCCGGAACCGCCCGCCTTTCGTCAATGTCTGCGAGAACGGAACCTCTGTGGCGAACGGAAGCAAAGCTTTCTTCAGGAGGTGTGAATATTCCTTCGGCGCCTTCCTGACAAGAGCGTCGAGCCACTTGTTGGGCGCGTATATGCTCAAGAGCCGAAGTCCTTCAGTGACCTCGGCTCCCGAACATATCCATCTGTCAATCTCGTTACTCATTCAGCAGGTACTGGTCAATCAGATGTGTGATGGCCGCATAGCCTTGAGGAGTGGCGAACACGAACTTCTTGCGGACGAACGCCTCGATGACAAGATGTTCGCAAGGATTCGCGCGATAGACCGGAGTCACGATGTTGCCGAACCGGAATCCGGCCTCGATTGGTCTATGGAGATTCTTCTTGAAGTAGTCCTTTAGGAACTCCTCCGCTGTCTGGTTTTCCGCTGGAAGCGCGTCCACGAGTTTCTCCTTGGAGAACGGTTTCGGCAGCCTTTCGCTGAAAACCTTGTTGCCTTGAACGTCAAGGAACACAAGCGGTGTGGCCAGTTCTCCGATGGAAATCTTGGCGCAAGGAACGCAGTTGGCCGGCACGAGGATGAAATCATCGGAGATATTGTTGTCGGCGATGATTCCGGCAAGAATGTCACGGATGTCAGCGTCCGGTTCAACCGTGATGACAACAGGCTTGACACCTGTCATCTTCTCCCAGACTTTGGACAACTGGCCGTCCGTGCCCTCGTAGGCACAGACAACCAGATTCGTTCCGCCGCTTACAGGGTTGCCCGCAACCTCGCCTTTGACGGCTTTTGTGTCGATATTAGACATCCGCTAAGCTCCTCCGGTCGCGCTTGTGGCGTCCTCGGCGATCTCCGGCATCTCTCCGGCATATTCACCGGCCAGGAACTTGTCAGGCAACGCCTGCTTCCAGGTAAGAGTCCTCTTGGTCGCCTCACCGTCCATCTTGGTCTCAAGAGACAACCTGAGCGGGTTGCAGACACGTCCCATAATCTGAGGACGGCCAGCAGTTGTTCCGTCGCACTCCTGCACGATGGCGATCACGCCACGGTTCTTGAAGATCTCGATGAAATTCTTGATGGCCACTGAGTTGCCCGGGTGGTCGAACACGATACCGGTCTTGATTCCCTCGGCGTCCGGATCTCCGGAAAGTTCCTCGGTGACCTGAATCGTGGAAGCCGTGGCATAGATGGAGATTGCCTTTGCGCCGGTCTTCAATGTGAGGTCTCCAGTTACAACGCAGTTGCCAACCTCTCTTGTCGGTTCGCTGGCGACATCCTCCACATCTACGAGGATGATCTGTGATTTTCTGGTGGCGGCGCAACCAGCGCCGTCACCAGGTCTTGGAATTGATGATTTAACGTAAGCCATAATTCACGCTTGTTATTTGGTTATGCACCGCCTTGACCCTGATCCTGGTTGGTATCTGAACCCTGATCCTTGGTGTTGTCAGCAGCCTTCTTTCCGTTCTCCCACTTGTCGGTGTCCGGAACATCGGAGACGATGCTCTCGACCGGAGTGTAGCCGTCCGGAACAGCGGCATAGACAGCCTCGGCGATCTTGAATCCCGTTGAGAGGGAATATTCACCGAACACCTTCACATCGTAGTTCTGCTCCTCAATCTTGACGATGCAGTTCTCCGCCTTTGAGAGATCCACAAGCTCCACGAAGTTCTCCTTTGGAGTCGCGAAGATGATAGGGGAGTTGTACATCGATTTCAGAGGTACGAGGTGGAATTTGGTGAAGCGGATGCTTCCGTCATTCTCCACGCCGGTGTACTTGCCGTTGACGGCGAAGTCCGCCCTCTTGTAGCGGGTGAGCAGCTGCTCGGAGCAGTGGATGGTCACGATGTGTGCGAACAGTCCGGAGATGCTGTCAACGAAGCCGTCGATGTAGGCGAGGAGTTCGGAGTCCGACATCGCCATCGGGTCGGCTGCCGCCTTGTAGTAGTTGATCTTGCAGTTCTCATCGGACTTGCCCTCCACAAGGATGGTCTCGAAACCGTCCATAGAGTTCTTGGCGGCCTTGCCCGCGTCACCGTCAGCTACAACGCCGGCATCGATGAACTTACCCTTTGCGATCATCGAGATGGTGATGTCATCCAGCACCTTAGGCAGGATGTGGTTCTCGATGATGTAGCGGGTGATAGGCATATCCGCCATAGTCTTGCCCTGCTCGTAGAGATAGAGCAGCCAGCTCTTGAGCACATCGGCCGGCTGGATCAGCACGTTCAGCTTGTGACGGCGATAAGGAATCCTGATCGGAGTGAACTTGGCCGCTCCCTTAGGAGTCCATTTCGGCGTGAACTGCTGTGAGACCTCGGACATAATGGCCGCGCTTGCGATGTAGTCCGTGTTGGACTGGATGCGGGTCATATGCTTGGCGTCGTCGAATCCGTTGTAGATCCTCTTGTTAAGGAGCTCCAACTTCATCTTAGGAGGCATCGTCATCTTGAACTCGGCGTTGAGATCCGTGATGTCGATAGACGCGTCTTCCATCGCCGTGAAAGCGTAAGGATTGACGGAATCAAGGGCTTCCTTCACGATCTTGTTGTGTGCCGCCGCCATATTGATGGCAAAGACCTTGGCCTCCTTGGACGCAGGAACTGCCGTGGCAACCGGCTTAGGCTCCGGCTCGGAAGCCAATGAGACAACGTCCTTCTGAAGCTTCTTCACCTGCTCTTTAAGTGCCTTGGTGGCCTCATCTGTCTTGGCGGCCACGGCGGCGTTGAAAAGGGTCACGGCATCACCCTCCTCATCGAGGTTGATGCTTTCCAGTTTGTCGAGAAAGTCCTGGCCGTAGTTCTCCAGAACCTTCTGCCGCTCCTGATCGGAAAGGGAAACCTTGCCGTCCTTGACGTCAAGCTCGCTCTTGCCGAAGAGACGGGCCACAAGTCGGCCCATCTTGGAATTGTTGAGAGTTTTCTTATCCATTATGAAAAAGATTGGTTAAACGCTTGTGAGTGCGAAGACCGCCTCGATGGTCTCGGAAAGGGTCTTCTTGGCATCGGCCATATTCAGGCGCAACGCCTCAGCGGTGCCGAACATCGCGCCGCTCAGAACTCCTTTCTCCTCTTTCTGAATATTCGGCCTTCCGGACACGACCGCATTCTGGAATTGCTCCACCAGCGGTTTGAGTTCCGCCTTGGCGGCCTCGAAGTTTCCGGCCAGAGCTTCCCTATAGGCCCTGTTCTTCTCTGAGGACTCATCGGCATAGACTACTAAAGTCCTTTCCCCGTTTGATGGGTTGGTTGCTGAATTGTCTACGAAGACTGCCATCGCTCCGATGGAGCCGACCTCGGAAAGGTCGTTGTCCATATAGATGGCGTCGCACTGTGAAGCCACCCAGTAGGCGGCAGAAGCGCAACAGTCGGCGTGGACATAGACCGGCTTTCCTTTGGATCGGGCGTAACCGATCGCCTCAAGCATCGGAGGAATGGCCGAACAGCTTCCGCCAGGGGAGTCTATGTCCAGGACGATGCCGATGACATTTTCATCATCGGCCATCTCCCGGAGTTTGTTTGCTATGAACGTTGTCCCGTAACTTTCGCAGGTGTCGTACTTGGTCATCGTGCCGTGAAGCGGAACAATGGCGACACTCTTGGCTTTCCCGGCTTGTGCTCCGGAATCGGCCACGGTGGAGACCACCGCCGACTTCACCTCCATCTCGACCGGAGTCTTGCTGAGGAAGGCACGAGCGATAGGAAGCAGCTGCTCCGGATTGGAGACCAGCCACTTTCCCTGAACGATGTCCCTTGCCAGTTGGAATGTGTCTGCTTTCATCTTGTTAATCAATGTTTACGCAAAGATACCAGCGAGACACCCGTAAGGAAAGGACACGCTAAAAGACAGGGAATTGATACGAGCTGGACAGCTTCAAGGTGTTGGTTTCGTTGACCTCGAAGGCAAGAGGCAAGTCCTCGGTGCCGTAGGTCTCATCGTCCCCGTGGCAGAATCCTACCTTTAATATAAGGTTGTCCCTCATAATCTCCGAGGACTCCGAAAGTGTGGCGTTGATCTTGACGGTGGCCAGCCTCCCGGCATCCTCCGTCTTCTCCGACCGCTCGATGGTGGCGGTCCCTGGAACGAGCGCAAGTTTATGCCAGACTCCATCCTGTCTGTCAAGGCTCTGGGCCTGCAATGAGTCAATGATTCTGATCATCTTTCAATCCGTTTATGTTTATACTGCTGTTGATGTAATCCACCTTGTTGATAAGTTTCTTCACCAGTTTGTCCAGCGTCTGTTGCGATTGCCTGTAGATCCTCTTGTGCAGCGCGTCGAAATAGTCGGTGCTGAACAATCCCCTCGACACGATGAACGCAGTGACTATGTCCTTCTTCTGGACTCCGAGCTCGTAGCCGGCAAGGTAGTACTGCTTGAACTCGATGTCAAAGAAGGCGTTGATCGCCATATTCAACGCCACCGTGCTGTACTTGTCATAATAAAGGAACTTATCCCTCATAGGAGCCGTGGCGATGTCGCTTGGCAACTCCAGATCCACGACCTTGTCGCCTTCCAGAGCCACCGGACCCTCCGCCACCTTGCAATGAGCCACGAGAATCCTGCCTATGCTGTTTCGGGCATAGACTTTCAGAGGCCCGCCCGGACTGTCAGGCGGGAACAGGTAAGCCAGATAATCCGCCATCATCGGCGAATCCACTTTCAATTTGACATCAAGCATTTCACAGTTCATCAAATATTATAGCCACATTTTTCGCAAAAACAGCAACTACACCAACTACACTTGAAGCTATGTTTGATTTTCAATGAGTTAACCAAAAACGAGGTGTAGTTGACCCTCGAAAATGTGTAGTTAGTGTAGTTGGAGACTGCCCAAGTGTAGTTGAATGTAGTTGGAGTGTAGTTCTTCAACTACACCGCAACCACACCTTATTTCGTTAATATTCATTCATTTACTTCAAGTGTAGTTAGTGTAGTTAGTGTAGTTGGGGTTTTTCGTTTCCTCAGCAAAATAATTTTTCACTAATTTACGTAATTTACTGAAGAACTACAATAGATAGCACAAGATAAACTTTTGTTTTATTTGAATATATGTGAAAATAGTTATCCTATTTGTGCCAAAATTTGGCACAACCACTCCGATTTTCCTCATTTTCCCCATTTCCCCCGAAAATCACCCTCTTGGTGAAAATCGTAAGCAAATCCACTCTTTTTGCTTATGGTTTTCGCTTTGGCCCTTTGAAATCCCCATTCCACCCACTTTCCTCCAATAAAAATCGTAAGGGCGGACGAAGATTAACCCTCTTCATTGGCCCTTACCCAAAAGAAAAGCCCTGGAAGAAACTCCCAAGGCCGCACCATACTAAGTAATGCTACCAAACAATTACGCGAATATGGCGTTCAGGTCTTTGTCCAACGCCCGGAATCCGGATTCGATTCTTTCCTCCTGAGCTTTCCGTGGCTTGGTTCCGTTGATGTATCCCCAAAGCTGCTTTTGGTTGATGCCTGTTAGTTTTTCGAGGCCGGCCAATGAGAGGATACCCGAATTGACATAGTACTGCATCAACGAGACCACGTCAATCTTGTAGGAGAAGGAATATTCCCCGTCAAGAAAGGCGGGGTACTTGAATCCCTCCGCGATCGCAGTCTCCTTGTAGAACTTGATCTGCTGCATCATATCGGCCTTGGCTTCCTCGATGGTGTCGCCGGCTCCAGAGAATATTTCCTTGCTGCAATAGACGTTGAAAGTTCCGTCCGTAGCTCTTTCGATAACCGCTTCTATAACCATAACTCAATTCTTTTATCGTTGTGATATGGGGCTTATTTCAGCCCCATATCCTTTTTCATCTTGTTTTCAAGCCCCTTGCCTAACTCTTTCCCTTTGTGGTAGGGAACTGGGTAAGTCCGGCTTCCCTTTCTGTAGATCACGTGGCTTCCAG